>Ga0073934_10003204_pt1 | contig 30945 bp, 27 predicted proteins | sample LarsenN4metaG_FD_76834 | JGI IMG/M metagenome (GOLD analysis project Ga0073934, IMG submission 76834) | Hot spring sediment bacterial and archeal communities from British Columbia, Canada, to study Microbial Dark Matter (Phase II) - Larsen... ...
GCTCCTGACACCACGTTGTCGCGAGAGCTTCATCCAGGGCCCGGATGCTGACACTGCGGCGGCGTGAGAACCGATATCGTGGATGACACACCAGAGCCAGAAGAGGAGAGAGAGATGAAGGGAATCGCAACATTCTGCTACGAACGCCGAAGGTTCGTCGTGCTCGGCTGGATCGGGCTGCTCGTCGCCCTCGGCGCGGCCTTCGCCTTCTTCGCCGGCGAGTACAAGACCGAGTTCAAGCTCCCCGGCTCCGAGAGCCAGGACGCCGTCGACCTGCTGGAGGAGCGCGGCGTCAACGAACGCACCGGCTTCTACGGACAGGTCGTCTTCCGCGCCGAACAGGGCGTCGGAGACGCGGCCGTCCGCGAGCGCATGGAGCGCTTCTTCGCCGACATCGAGCGCAGCGTCGATGGCATCGAAGTTGTGAGCCCGTACGCGCCGGAGAACGCCCACCAGATCTCCGATGACGGCGACATCGCCTACGCCGAACTGAACTTCTCGGACCGCAAGAACGAGGAGTACGTCGACGACGCCGATACCATCAAGGACCTGCGCGACGAGATCGACGTGACCGGCCTGCAGGTCGAGCTCGGCGGCTTCATCTTCGCCGAGCAGCCGGCGTTCTCGAGCGAGCTGGTCGGCCTCGGCGCCGCCGTGATCATCCTGCTCATCGCGTTCGGCTCGCTGCTGGCGATGGGCCTGCCGATCGTCACCGCGCTCTTCGGCATCGGTTGCGGCGCCGCGCTCGTCGGCCTGCTCACGCGCGTGCTCAACGTGCCCGAGTTCACGACGCAGATCGCCGCCATGATCGGCATCGGCGTCGGCATCGACTACGCGCTGCTCATCGTCACGCGCTACCGCCAGGGCCTGCACGACGGCCTCGCGCCGCGCGAGGCGGCGTTGCTCTCGCTCGACACGTCGGGGCGCGCCGTCCTCTTCGCCGGCCTCACCGTCGTCATCGCGCTCTTCGGCATGTTCATGATGAACCTCGAGTTCATGCGCAGCCTCGCAGTCGGCGCGATCCTCGCCGTCTTCATGACGATGCTCGCGTCGCTCACGCTGCTGCCGGCGCTGCTCGGCTTCGCCGGGCGCAACATCGACCGCTTCGGCCTGCCGCACCGCGCTTCCGCCGCCGAAGAGGACGCGAGCCGCTCCTTCTGGTATCGCTGGAGCCGCGTCATCCAGAACCACCCCTGGCCGGCGCTGCTCCTCAGCTCGTCGCTGCTGATCGCGCTGGCGCTGCCGGTGTTCTGGCTGCGGCTCGGCTTCGGCGACGCCGGCAACCTCCCAGAGCGCGAGACGCCGCGCAAGGCGTACGACATGCTCGCCGAGGGCTTCGGCCCGGGCTTCAACGGCGCCATCCTCGTCGTCGCCGAGACACCGAACGGCGATCAGGACGCCGCCATCGTCGAGCGCCTCAAGGGCGAGATCGAGCAGACCGAAGGCGTGGCGTCGGTGACGCCGCCGATCTCGCTCGCGTCCGGCCAGATCCACATGTTCAACGTCTTCCCCGAGTTCGCGCCCCAGGACGAGGAGACCACCGGCGTCGTCCACCGCATCCGCAACGACGTGGTGCCCTCCGTCGTGCCCGGTGGGACGGTGGTCGTGCGGCTCACCGGCGACACGCCGTTCGTCGTCGACTTCGCCGACTACATCGGCGAGCGCCTGCCGCTGTTCATCGGCGCGGTGCTCGTGCTCTCGTTCCTGTTGCTGATGACGGTGTTCCACAGCATCGTCGTCGCAGCGAAGGCCGTCGTCATGAACATGCTGTCGATCGCGGCGTCGTTCGGCATGCTCGTCATCGTCTTCCAGTGGGGCGTCGGCGACAACCTGATCGGCCTCGGCCGCGAAGGGCCCATCGAGGCGTGGGCGCCGATGATGCTCTTCGCCATCCTCTTCGGCCTCTCGATGGACTACGAGGTCTTCCTCCTCACGCGCATCCGCGAGGAGTACGACCGCACCGGCGACAACCGGCGCGCTGTCGCCGACGGGCTCGCCGCCACCGGCCGCGTCATCACCGCCGCCGCCGCGATCATGATCTGCGTCTTCGGCGCGTTCGTGCTCGGCGAGGCGCGCGAGCTGAAGCTCGTCGGCTTTGGCCTGGCGTTCGCCATCTTCATCGACGCCACGGTCGTGCGGCTCGTGCTCGTGCCGTCGCTGATGGAGTTGATGGGCAAGTGGAACTGGTACCTGCCCTCGTGGCTGCGCTGGCTGCCCGTCATCCGCGTCGAGCCCGGCATGCAGCCCGGCCGCTGGCAGCGCGGCGCGCTGCCCGAAGCCGCCGGCGGCGCCGACTAAGGCTCTCCGCCACGGTCGGCCTGCAGAGAGCGGCGGCGGAAAGCAGTAGGGGCACACAGCAGTACGGGCGCACAGCCGTGCGCCCGGCGGGAAGCAGTACAAGCGCACAGCAGCAGGGGCGCGCCGTGCGCCCCTGCTGGTTTTCAGCCGCCTGTTCCCCGTGCGGGTGCGTCGTAGCGTCGCCGCGTCAAGTTCGCGCCTCTGTTCATTGACGGGCCGAAGCGCCGGCGTACATCCACGCTCGGAAGTGTGCGCTTTACTATTGACACCACCTTGTTGATGTCGCAGGTCGCGCCCGTTTCGCCGGCGGCCGTACCGTCGGCGAGGCGGCAGGCGTTGCCGCTGCCGTCGCCCACGGCGCCGTACTCGGCGCGAAGATGTCGAGGCCGCATCGTCGCTGGGCGCCGACCTGGGCGCGATCCTCGGCAACGAGCGCCGCGGGCTCGACGCGAGTCCTGACGCAATGGCTGAGCCTATCCAGGCGGCAGTCGCTCGCCGCGCTGCACCGGGAAGTACTGGTGGTGGAACGCGCCCGTCACCTCGTAGATGGCGGTGCCGGTGCGGCCGTCGTCCGCTCGCACGGCCATCTGGTGCAGGCCGCCGCCCAGCGGGCCGTACGGCGCGCAGCGCGTGCCTTCGGCGTCGACCGCGATCTTGCGCCCGCCCTCGAGTGTGAAGACGCAGCGGCCGGCGAGCCCCACGGTGTTCTCGCCGAACTTTCCGTAGTCCGCAGGCTCGCCGTCCTTGTCCGTCCAGTGCATCTCGTCGTGCCGGAAGTCGATGACCGGGATGGGCTCGCCGCCGCCGGCCGGCGCCCAGCAGCCGTCGGTGTAGACGCGAGCGCCGTTCGCGTACTCCCAGTGCCACACGCCCAGCATCCCGTCGTCGAACTGGATCTGGAACCACATCCACAGCGGACAACGCGCGTGGTCGCGGATCCCCCACGAGTGGTCGCGTTGCCCCCACCAGTCATCGACCGTATGCGTGACGCCGTCCTTCGTGTACGTGCCGTTGTACGTGCCCGACTGGATCATGTGGCTCTGGTCCCAGATCACCTCATCGCCGCGCTTCATCGTCCCCCCGCCGCAGTCCGTGCGCGCGCGTGCGGGCGGTGAACGTCAGGTCGAGGCCAACGGTCGCGCCGTCTCCCGCGCGAAGGCGCACCGTCTTGTACGGCTCGACGATATCGATCGTGACCGGCCCGACGGCCGTGGTGTGCGGGTCGTCCCCGTACGGGCGCTCGTACCTGGCAAACACGAACTGCCCGCCGATCTGCCCCATCTGCAGCGAATCCATCACCTCGCGCTTGGGGTAGTGGGCCATCGTCAGGATGATCACGTCGCCCGGCTCCCTGCGCTGGTGCGCGATGAAGAAGTAGCTCTCGCGCCAGTGGTCGTGTTGCAGCGCCACGTTCGGCAAAGGCTCCGGGATCTGGTGGTAGAAGTACTCGTCGGCGGCCGTCAGCCTGACCAATGCGACACTCTCCGATCGTCGTCTATTGGAGGAAATGCGAGCCCCGGAAGGGAGCGTTTCGCCAACGGCGAACAGCGTACAGTATTCGCTGGATACACGGGCGCACCGCTCCAACGCTGCCGCGCTCAGTGTCGACCTGACCTCGGCCTTGGGCTTGCCCGTGATGGCTTGCGCTCGCACGCCCGACAGCAACTCCGGCGCATCCGCATCATGGCTGACCGGTGAAGCACTCCCGCTCGAAGCGCTCACGCAGACGGCGCACGGCTGTTTCATCGATGGTCCGCTCGCCATAGCGCGACTCGATGAACGCCGTCGTGATCGCCGACGGCACGTCAGACGCGAACGCCGCATCGAGCATCGGCGCGAGCTGCAGCGGCGTCTGCGATGGCGCGCGCTCTACGCCGCGCGCCCCGGCTCGGTCCATGAGGTCGAAGTAGAGGCGGCGGATCGGGACCGATGTGGTCGCGCGCCCGGGCCGGCGTATGCGGCGGCCGAGGGCGCCGAGGATCGCGCCCAGGTCGGCGCCCAGCGACGACGCGGCCTCGACGTCTTCGCGCCGGTCGCGATCCTCCACCGTCACCCGCATGAGCATGCGTTGGAACGCGCGCCACAGCACCAGGAGCGCAATGGCAACCACGGCGATCCCGCCCGCGCCCGTCGCGATGCCGATGAGGATGCGCAACCAGAGAGGTTCATCCCCATCAGGCTCTTCTCGCTCAGGCGGCCGCGGCGGGTCCTGCGGCTGAAGCTCCCGCTCGCCCGACCCGCCGGCGAGCCACTCGAGAAACGCGAACAGCAGCCGGAACGGCAGCGCGACGACGGCGAAGATCGGGCCCAGTACGTAGTCGCGCAGGGCCGCGCCCATGACCTCGAGTGGAGCGCCGAGCGGCGCGAGCGCGTCCGACGCGGCAGCTCCCACCGTGCCCGCCAGGAGCGCGACGACGATGGCAGCGGAGGCGAGCGCGACAAGCACGATCGTCCAGCGGCCCGCGAACCCGGGCGCCGGCGCATCGGGCAAGGCGCGGAACACCGCCAGCGTGGCAACGGCGATGATGCCGTACGCGAAGGCCAGCACGTCCCAGGCGCCGCCGCCCTGCACGGGCGGGTCGACGGCGGCCGCGATGACCACGATGACGAGTCCCGCCGAGGCGCTGCCCAGGACGTAGCTGAAGTCCTCGGCCGGCGCTGAGCCCCGGCGCACGCCCCAGATCCAGAGAGCGGCCAGCGCGACGGTCGCCGCAATGACGTGGCTGTTCGCCTCGAACGGGGCGACGGGATCCTCGGCCAGGTCGAGGGGCCAGGTGAAGTCAGGCTCGGCGGCCGCATAGGCGATCGTGACGATCGCCGCTACAGCGATCACGCTAAGGACGACACCGAGCGTAGGATCGCCGGCATCGTCCTCGCTCGAGGGCCTGATGAGCTGGGCCAGGAAGAACGAGCCGAGCACGGCTGCCGCCACGGCGACCATGGATGGAGCGGGGCCCTCCTGCTGTCCGAAGAGCCGCACCAACAGCGCCACCGCAGCGAACGACCACAACACTTCGAGCAGCAGCGCGAGCGGCGCCCGCGCGGACGCGAGCTTCACGGTGCCGCCCCCGCCGCGCGCCGCGCGACGTCGATGGCCGACAGGTCGCGGACTTCGATGTCGTCGAGCCGATCGGGCCAGGTGTCACCGGACGTGCTCAGCACGACGACAGCGTGCCGCCGCCTTCGCAGCCGCAGCAGCGTAGCCGCCAGCTCCTCCGTCATGATGGCGGTGACGACGACGAGCGTCGTGCCGGCAACGACGCGGTGCTCCTCTCGGTCGAGCATGGCGGCCAGCGGCTCGAGCACGAATGGCGTGATGACTGCCAGCGCCTCCAGGATGCGGATGAACTGCTCGGGCCGGCGCCCGGGAGCGACGCGCACCGCGCGGTCGGCGTCCGGGAGCGAGCTGGTAGCGATCAGCCCGACGCTGTGCCTCTTGTCGTACGCGTCGCGTGCGACCGATGCGGCGACCGTGATCGAGCGCTCCAGGAGCTCCGTCACGACGCCCGCCCACAGCGGGGTCGTCGTCTGCGTGTTGAGGCAGATCAGCAGGTGACGTGACGACGACGGGTCGTAGATGCGCGACTGCAGCCTCCCGAGACGAGCGGTGGCGTTCCAGTCGATGCGGCGAAGGCTGTCGCCGGGCATGTAGTCGCGCAGGCCGAGGATCCGCGATGGGTCCTCGTAGATGCGCGATCCGCCGGCGTCTTCGCCATAGGGGTGTCGCGGTGAGAGCGCGAGATCGCCGAGCGGCGCCGTCCGCGGGTAGATGACCACGCGGCGGTGCCGCTCTTCCGACGATTCGCTCTCGAACAGGCCGAGCGGGTCGCCGGAACGCAGCCGCGCGCCGCCGATGGTGTACACGCCGCGGTCGCCGGCGTGCATCTCATACGCCCGGGTCACGCGCTGGTGCGAACCCAGCGACGTCCGCCATTCCAGGACGCTCGCCCCCTCGGCGCCCGGCGTCCGGGAGCCCTCGTCGTCGACGATCAGCCCAGCGCTGAAGCGCTCGTAGACTTCGGCCCAGGTCAGCGGCAGCGGCTTCTGGTTCGTCAGGCGGAGCCGCAGCTCAATGCGCTCGCCCGGGAAGACGTGGTCTTCGGGGATGATCCGTTCATACGTGACGCGACGGAGCGAGAACCGCGCCCACAACGTCGCGCCGTAGCAGACGGCGCCGATGAGCACTCCGAGAGCAATGATCGGGATGCTGCCCGCCACTGCGCCGATCGCGATCGTGCTGAGCGCCAACAATGGCCACGCGTTTCGGAGTATCACCCTTCGACCGGCACGGGGATCTCTTCGACGATCTCGCGCACCAGCGACTCCGCGTCGCGGCCGCGCAGCCGCGACTGCGTGTTGAGGATGATCCGATGGCTCAACACGGGCACGGCGAGGCGCTGGATGTCGTCCGGGAGCACGTAGTCGCGGCCGCGCGTGGCGGCATACGCGCGGGATGCATGGAAGAGCGCCAGCGACGCGCGCGGGCTTGCGCCCAGCTCGACCGCGCTATGCTCGCGTGAGGCGCGCGTGATGGCGATCAGGTAGCGGCGGATGGACGCTTCGCAGCGCACCTCGCCGACCGCCGTGCTGAGCCGCTCGATGTCGCTCGCGGCGATAACGGGCTGCAGCGACTCGAGCGGATCCCCGGACTGGAAGCGCACCAGGATGGCGTCCTCGTCGGCCGCCTCCGGGTAGCCCATGCGCAGGCGGACCAGAAAGCGGTCGAGCTGGGCCTCCGGAAGCGGGAACGTGCCCTCCAGCTCGATCGGGTTCTGCGTCGCGAGCACCAGGAACGGCGAGGGCAGCGCGAGCGTCTCCGCGTCGACGGTCACCTGCCGCTCGGCCATCGCCTCGAGCAGGGCGCTCTGAGTCCGCGGCGTGGCGCGGTTGATCTCGTCGGCGAGGACGATATTGGCCAGCAGCGGCCCCGGGCGGAACTCGAACTCGCCCGCCTTCTGGTTGTAGTAGTGGATCCCCGTCACGTCGGATGGTGTCAGGTCAGGCGTGAACTGGATGCGCCGGAACTCCGCGCCGATGCTGCGCGCGAGCGCCTTCGCCAGCAACGTCTTGCCGGTGCCCGGCACGTCTTCGATGAGCGCGTGGCCGTGGCAGAGCATCGCGACCAGCGTCAGGTCGATCGCTTCCTCGGCGCCCACGATGACGCGGGCGACGTTCGCCCGCACCCGGTCCGCCGCTTCCCCCACGGCAGCGATATCTGTGCCGGACTCGACTGCCACTGCGCTCGCTCCGCCGATCACTGAAGGACGTTCAGCCGGAACGTCAGGATAGCATCGGGGCGACGCCGGCCAAGTGCCGTAAGACGAACCAAGAAACGGCGCCCTGAAAGCGCCGTCCCGAACATGAAAAATGGTCCCAGGGGCTGGATTCGAACCAGCGATACACGGTTTTACAGACCGTTGCCTTAGGCCACTTGGCTACCCTGGGGGCGCCAACATTGTATCGACGCCCACGCCTCCACGCACCCCGCTCGCACACCCCCTCACTGCCGCCACAACCCCATCACGACCGCCCGCGCCGCAAACCGAGAAAAGACACCCACACCCAACACCCGACACCCGACACCTGACACCCGACATCCGACCTCCATCCTCCATCCTCCATCCTCCATCCTCCACCCTCCATCCTCCAACCTCCACCCTCCTGTCACCTGTACCCTGTAACGGGTACCCTCACCCCCGTGTCCGGAGTCGCTCGCCCCGCATGAACCTCGGCAACCTCCGCAACCGCCTGCTCGTCTCGATGCTGCTCGGCGTGCTCGTCTTCGCCGGCCTCGTCGCCTACGGCGACTTCCGCGAGGTCGGCCGCAGCTTCGGCGACTTCCACTGGGAGCTGATGCCCCTCATCCTCCTCGTCACCTGCGGCAACTACGCCCTGCGCTTCGTGAAGTGGGAGTACTACCTCCGCCAGGTCGGCGTCGAGGGGCTCTCGAAGAAGGACAGCTTCCTCATCTACTTCTCCGGCCTCGGCATGACCGTCACGCCCGGGAAGGTCGGCGAGTGGCTGAAGAGCTACCTGCTGAAGGAGGTGCATGGCACCCCCGTCACCCGCTCCGCCCCCATCCTCCTCGCCGAGCGCCTCACCGACAGCCTCGCCCTCATGTTCATCGCCGGCCTCGGCGTCATCTTCTTCGGCCCCGAGCTCTGGTGGATCGTCGCCGTCATCGCCGTCGGCTCCATCGCCGCCGTGGCCGTGTCGCGCCACCGCGGCGCGGCGCACGGCCTGCTCGGCCTGCTCGAGCGCGTGCCCTTCATCGGCCGCTTCGCCCCGCGCTTCGAAGAGTTGTACGAGAGCACCTACATCCTCATGGACCCGAAGGCTGTCGCGCTGATGACCGGCCTCAGCATCGCCTCCTGGTTCTTCGAGGTGATGTCGTTCTACCTGACGCTCGTCGGCCTTGGCGTCGACGGCTCGCTCGACACGCTGCTGAAGGCCGCCTTCATCCTGCCGATTTCGACGCTCGCTGCGGCGATCTTGCTGACGCCGGGCGGCCTCATCGTGGCGGAGATCGGCATCACGTCGCTCTCTCAGCGCCTGCTCGATATGAGCGAGAGCGCGGCGACCGTGGCGACGCTGATCATCCGCATTGCGACGCTCTGGTTCGGCGTGTTCGTCGGCCTCGTCACGTTCGCCATCCTCACGCGCCGCCTGACGAAGCAGGGCAAGCTCGTCGATGTCACGGCCGAAGGTGTTACAGCCGGCGACGTCGCCGCCCCGAGCTGAGCGCAGCCGACCTCACCAGATCGTGATCTTGCGCGGATGTCGATGACCGCGCAGTCGATCGTCCTTCGTGACTATCGATCCGTTCGAGTCATCACGCCAGACGGATCCCGAATAGCTCCTCTTCGCGTGACGCCGTCCTCGCGACGCCGGCGAAGCGCCGCCTGAGCGCGTGGGGTCCGCAAGCCCGACCCAGGCGCGCCACGGTGATGCCGCAACGTGTGATCTCGATCTCCACGCCCTTCTCAATCTCGTCGAGCAGGGCGAAGAGCTTGGCGTCCGTGGCGATCATTCGCCTCTTCATACAAACATGATCATGAGATTACGTGACGGCGATCAGAGCTCAGCGCCAGAGTTCATTGGCAACTTCGGAAGACTGAACGACTGACAGACTGACAGACTGACGGACCGACCGGCTCCCGCTACGGCGTCGCCAGGATCCGCCGCACGAACGGCGGCATCAGCGGCGCCAGCGGCGACGGCTTCTCGGAGATGTCGTTGATCTCGAAGCCGCGCGGCGTGTTGCGGTACGTGCGGAATCCCTCCGGGCGGATGCCCAGACGGCGGCAGATCGCCTTCGCCTGCGCGCCGAGCCCCACCGGCACGTAGAGGTAGAACGCCTGGTCCGGGATCGATGCGATGCGCGCCCACACGAGCTTCGCCTCGCCTTCGTTCACCTGCTCGCGGCCCGCCACTTCGGCCGTCATCACCAGGCGCGTCTCGCCCGTCTTCAGCCGCTCCACCACGACGATCGTCGGGTCGATCTCCTCGTCGCCCACCTTCACGCCCATCGTCACCGTGGGGATGTTGATGTACGTGCGGTACGAGGGGTACTCCTCCGTCGGGAACTGGAAGCGCTGCTCGACGATCTGCTGCGCCGCCTTGACGAGCGTCTCCTCTTTCGTGCGCTCGGTGCGCTTGAGCAGCGCGTCGATGTTCTCCCAGCGGGTATCGAGGCTCACGGTGACCTCCCGGCGCGGGCGTCCAGATTCGAGCGAAGATTAGTGCAGAAATGCACAAAGGGCAACTTGAGCGGCCAGCCGTCAGCCGTCAGCCGTCAGCCGTTCAGCCGCCAACATGACAGCCGCCAGGCGCTGGATGTGACACCGGGCGCTTTGCGTGGCGCGCCAGCAAGCGCATGATCGCCCCGTCCCGGCGGCATTGCCGCACGCCCTGCGTCCGGCTCGCCGGCCGACGACCGCCCGCGGCCCGAGTGAACCGACCGCCGTAGCCGCGGAGCTTCCATTCGCCCCCGCAGCCACCGTAGCCGCGGAGCTTCAGCTCCGCCCACGCGTCAGGGAAAGGAAAAGTGACCAAACGAAACGCCCCCGCTCAGGCGCAGAAAGGTGACGAAACGAACGGCCAGGGCCAGCGCGCGCAAACCGAAAAGTGAAAACAAAAAACGCCGGCCCATTCGCCCCCGCAGCCACCGTAGCCGCGGAGCTTCAGCTCCGCCCCTGCGTCACGGAAAGGAAAAGTGACCGAACGAAACGCCCCGGCTCAACCCGGGAAGCGAAAACGCGAGCCGAAAAGTGAAAACAAAAAAGCGCCGGCCCATTCGCCCCCGCAGCCACCGTAGCCGCGGAGCTTCAGCTCCGCCCTGCGTCGCGGAAAGGAAAAGTGACCAAACGAAACGCCCCGGCTCAAGCCGGGAAAGCGCAAACCGAAAAGTGAAAAACAAAAGACGCCAGTCCATTCGCCCCCGCAGCCACCGTAGCCGCGGAGCTTCAGCTCCGCCCCTGCGTCACGGAAAGGAAAAGTGACCAAACGAAACCGAGGTCAGCCCTCGCGGAAGACTATGAGGAGGTGACGTAAGCCCGCCTGACGGGAGGGCCTGGCGGAGGGGGTGGGATTCGAACCCACGGTGGCCTTGTGGGCCACAACCGTTTTCAAGACGGTCTCCTTAAACCGCTCGGACACCCCTCCGGGCCACTCATTCTATCAATCGCCCATCGCGCTCCTCTTCGCCCGGAGTGCATGGATGCTCGTCGATCGAACGTAACGGCATCGCCTTCGCACGTCGCCGCAGCACGACGCGCCCGAAGTTCCCCGCCCGACCCCGCTCGGATACGATGGGGCGATTCCAGCAGCGCCACCACCGCGAGGCAGACCCAGAACCCAGAATCCAGGACTCATAACTCAGAACTCAGCGACGATGAAAATCTGCTTCCTCATGTACCAGGGCAACATGTACTCCGGCGGGCAGGGCGTCTACCTCCACTACCTCACCCGCGAGCTCGCACGCATGGGCCACGACGTGCACGTCATCGCCGGCCCGCCCTACCCCGCGCTCGCCGAGGGCGTCGTCGCCCACAACATCCGCGACTACAGCTACTGGAGCTACCACCACTACAAGAAGGACTTCGTCTATAACCGCCCGCCGCTCAGCTACTTCCACCCCGTCAATTTCTACGAGTTCGTCTCCACCCGCATCGCGCTCTCGTCCCTGCTGACGAATTTCAGCGTGCGCGCCTACTTCAGGCTGCGCGAGCTGTCGCGCGAGCACCGCTTCGACATCGTCCACGACAACCAGACCCTCAGCTACGGCGTCTGGGCGATGCAGCAGTCCGGGTTCCCGCTCGTCGCCACCATCCACCACCCGCTCTCCTACGACCTCCGCAACGCGCTGCGCCAGGCCCGCACCGTGTACGAGAAGGCGCGCCGCATCCTCTGGTCGCCCTGGATGATGCAGGAGATCGTCGCCCGCCGCCTCGACCGCGTGATCGTCGTCTCGGAGACGTCACGCCGCGACGTCGAAGACGCCTTCGGCCTCGACGGCTCGCGCGTGCGGATGGTGCACAACGGCATCGACACCGAGATCTTCCGTCTGCTGCCCGGCGTCGCGCGCCAGCCCGACACGATCCTCTACGTCGGCAACTCCGAGGACCGCAACAAGGGCGCAAAGTTCTTTCTCGAGGCGCTCGACCTCCTGAAGGACGAGCTGGACTTCCGCGTCACGTTCGTCGACAACGAGAAGTGGCGCCTGAAGCTCGCGCCCGAGATGGTGAACGCGTTCGGCCTCAACTCGCGCGTCGACTTCACCGGCCGCATCTCCACGGCCGATCTCGTGCGGCACTACAATGAGGCCGCAATGTTCGTGACGTCGTCGGTGCACGAAGGATTCGGCCTGCCGCTCGCCGAGGCGATGGCCTGCGGCACCCCCGCCATCGCCACCGACATCGGCGCCTACCGCGAGATCGCCGCCCACGGCGAGAGCGCGTGGATGGTGCCCGCGCGCAGCCCGCAGGCGATCGCCGACGCCATCCGCATGCTCTGGCGCAACCCCGGCCTGCGGCATCGCCTCGGCGATGCGGGCCGGCGCCGCATCGTCGAGCAGTTCAACTGGCGCAAGGCCGCCGAAGAGACGCTCGCCGTCTACGAGGAGGTCGTGCCGCGTACCCGGCGCACGTTCGACATGAGCGCGGTCGAGACGGGCGAGGCGGCGCATGCCTGACAACATCGTCAACGTCGACTTCCGCCGCCACTTCCGGCTCGACGAAGGCGACCTCGTGCTCGACCTCGGCTGCGGCAACGGCCGCCACACGCTCGAGGCGGCGCGCTTCCCGGTGCGCGTCGTCGGCCTCGACTTCTCCCGCGACGACCTCAACGCCGCGCGCTTCATGTTCGCCGACCTCGAGCGCCGCGGCGAAGCGAAGGGCCGCGTCGACTTCATCATCGGCGACGCGCAGAACTTGCCCTTCAAGGACGCCGTGTTCGACAAGTCGATCTGCACCGAGGTGTTCGAGCACATCCCGGACGACCGCCGCGGCATACGCGAGTTCGAGCGCGTCACGAAGCCGGGCGCGCCTGTCGCTGTCAGCGTGCCGAACTACTGGCCCGAGACCGTGTTCTGGACGCTGAGCTGGGACTATTGGCACACGCCCGGCGGCCACGTCCGGCGCTACAGGCCCGGCGAGATGTGGCGCATCCTCGAGCAGACGAACATGGACATCTACTTCCAGCGCAACCGTCACGCATTCCAGGCAATCTACTGGTTCTTCCGCTGCCTCTTCGGGACGAACAACGAGAACTTCTTGCCCGTGAAGACGTTCTTCCGCTTCATCAACTGGTATCACAACCGCCGCCTCAAGCTCTTGGAGCGCATCGAGGCGACGGCCAACCTCGTGATCGGCAAGGACATGGTCCTCTACGGGCGCAAGCGTCCGGCGCCGGCGCCGGCCGGGAGCGACGGCCATCGCGCGGCCGCGCGCGCCGGGGCGGAACGGTGAACGCGCAGCTCCCGGCCGCAGCCGAGATGGCGGAGCGACTCGCGACGTGGGCCGAGCGCTACCGCGTGCCCGGCGCAGCAGTCGCATGGATGCACGGCGACGAGGTGCAGACCGCGGCCGCGGGCGTCGTCAACGTCAACACAGGCGTGCCGGTTAGCGAAGACACGCTGTTCCAGATCGGCTCGATCACGAAGGTCTACACGACGACGCTGGTCATGCAGCTCGTCGAGGAAGGCCGCATCGACCTCGATGCGCCCGCCGCCACGTACCTGCCCGGCCTGCGCTTCGGCGACGCGCCCGACGCGATCACAATCCGCCGCCTCCTCACGCACACATCTGGCGTCGACGGCGACTTCTTCGACGACTTCGGCCGCGGCGACGGCTGCGTCGAGCGTTACGTCGCGGCGTGCGCGTCGTTGCCGCAGATCTTCCCGGCCGGGACGATGTGGTCGTACTGCAACGCGGGATTCGTCGTCCTCGGCCGCATCATCGAAGTGCTGACGGGCATGACGTGGGACCGCGCGCTCCGCGAGCGCCTGCTCGAGCCGCTTGGTGCGACCGACACGGTGACGCTGCCGGAGGAGGCGCTGCTCCACAACGCCGCCGCCGGCCACACTGTCTCGCCGCAGCTCGAGGTGTCACTCGCGAAGCGTTGGGGCATGCCCCGATCCGCCGGCCCCGCCGGCGCGACGCCGTGCTCCACCACCCGCGATCTCCTCAAGTTCGCGCGGATGCACCTCGATGGCGGCGTCGCCGCGGACGGCACCCGCATCCTGTCGGAAGACTCCGTGCGCGAGATGCAACGGCCGCAGGTCGACCTGCCCGCGCCGCTCGGCGACGGCGCGTCCAAATGGGGCCTCGGCTGGATGCTGTTTGACTGGGGCGGCCGCCGCGTCATCGGCCACGACGGCGGCACGATCGGCCAGAACTCGAGCCTCCGCATCCTGCCCGACGAACGCTTCGCCGTCGCCGTGCTGACCAACTCGCTCGGCGGCAGCCTGCTGGCCTCGCGCGTCATGCGCTGGCTGTTCGGCGAGGTCCTGGGCGTCGCAGTGCCGCCGCGCCCGCAGCCGCCTGAGAGCCCGCCGGACATCGACCTCACGCCGTACGAAGGCGTATACGAACGCACTGGCTTCCGCACCATCGTGCGTGTCCACGACGGCGCGCTCACGGCGGAGAACGTGAATACGGGCCCGCTCGCTGATGCCGCCGTCCAGTTCCCGCCGTCGCCGCTGCACGCCGTCAGCGAGACGCTGTTCCTGCAGCGCGACCCGACCGGCGTCTTCCAGCCGGTCGTCTTCAGCGAATTCGAGCAGGGCCGGCCACGATATATGTACGCGGGGAGGGTTGCGCGCCGCGTCGGCGAGCGCGCAGGATAGCGGTGCCCGGCACCGTGGTTGGCGAGGAAAGGGACGCAGGGATGCCACTCGACCGCTTCCAGTCCATCGACCCGCAGCTTCTCGACATCGGGCCCAACGACCGCGTGATCGACCTCGGCTGCGGCACCGGCCGCCACGTCCTCGAGCTCGCGAAGGCGCCCGCGAACGTCCTCGGCGCCGACATGTCCCGCGACGACATCCGCAAGGGCCGCTACCTGCTCGAGATCATGCGCCGCCGCGGCGAGGTGAAGGCGCGCGTGCACTGGCTCCAGGCGGCCGGCGAGCGCCTGCCGTTCGTCGATGCCGCGTTCGACCGCGTGATCTGCACGGAAACGCTCGAGCATGTCCGCGACGACCTCGTGCTCGCCCGCGAGCTGGCGCGCGTGCTCAAGCCGGGCGGCATCCTCGCCGTCAGCGTGCCGGACGAGTTCTCCGAGAAGATCTTCTGGCGCCTCTCCGAGAACTACCGCACGCAGGCCGGCGGCCACGTCCGCATCTACGAGCGTCGGGCGATCGTGCAGCTCATGCGCGACGTCGGGCTGCGGCCGTACGCCGTGCGCTACCGCCACTCGCTCGAGACGGCGTACTGGCTGAGCCACGTCGCCTTCTGGAGCGAGTGGGGCAAGCAAGGGCCGATCACGCGTGCCTTCCGCAAGGCGCTCGACTCGACACGCTCGCGCGAGTCGCGCATCGTCACCATGCTCGACGACATCGGCAACCGCATCCTTCCGAAGAGCATCGTCGTCTACAGCCGCAAGCCCGTGAGCGTCCCCGCGCAGCCGCCCTCGAAGAACGGCTACCCGCACGCGCCGGTCACGCTCGAAGACGAGACACCGCACGAGTTCGGCTCGCCCGAGCACGCGCCCGAGGAGCTGACGCCGTCCACGCCCGACGAGCGCGAGCTGGCCGAGGCGGCGCTTCGCGAGGCGCTCGAAGCGGCCGGCGAGCCACCGCACCCCCGCCTGCCCGACGACGATCGCGAGACCGTGGAGGTGCGCGCCGTGCCCGCCCCGTTCGCCATCGAGCCGCCGGAGCCGCCCGCCCGCGAGCCCGGCGCGCCGCCGATGTCGCTCCGCGACGAGCTACGGTCGATCCTCGCGCAGCCGCCCGAGGAGCAGAAGCGCCGCCTCGTCGAGATCCTCCGCTCCTGCCGCTTCGCCCTCATGCGCGAGGCGCGCGAGCTCTCGGGCGAGCAGGCGTCGACGCCGTGGACGGACGATGGCCGCACGATGAAGGAGATCGTCGGCCACATCTCCGGCTGGGAGCGCTGGACCGCCGAGGCGCTGCGCGAGGTCGCGGCGGGCTCGCGCGAGCCGCAGATGATGTCGCTTGCCGGCTACCCGGAGGGCATCAGCCGCTACGGCACCATCGACGCGTTCAACGCCGCGCGCATGGCCGAGGCGCGCGAGCGTCCGTGGGCAGAGGTGCTCGACGGCTCAGACGCCGTCTTCGGCGAGCTGATCGCGACGATCGACGAGACGCCGGCGCCGGCGCTCGCGCATTCGGCGCCGTTCTACTGGCCCGATATCGGCGGCACCGTGCCGTGCGGCCTCTACCTCGTCATGGTTGCCGCGCACCACTACCAGGAGGAGCACCTGCCGGAGGTGCTGCGCGGTCGCGCGCCCGCGCGCTGATCAGTCGCCGAGCAACTCATACTGCAGCGCCCCACCGGGGCACCGCTTCACCTGCTCCGCGATCGCCCTCGCGTCCGCGTTCGCGAGCTGGATCCACGGCTTCGCGTCGCCGTTGAACACCTGCGGCAAACCCTTGACGCACTCTGCGGCGTGCTGACACACCTCGGCGTCGTACGTCACAGGATCGCGTCGTTCTCATACTGCTGCGGGTTCGCCACGTGCACCTCCAGGAATGCTCGATTGTAAGCGTGCGGACTCTAGCCCCCAACCGCGAGCGGCGCTCTGCCGAGCACTTCCTCGTAGAGCCCGACCGTCTCCCGCGCCGTCCGCTCCCACGTGAAGTTCGCGCGGATGTGCTCGGTCGCCGCCCCGCCGATGCGCGCGCACCGCTCCGGGTCGCACAGCAACGACTTGATCGCCGCCGCCAGCGCGTCCGGGTCGCCCGGCGGGACGAGCACGCCCGTCCGTCCGTCCTCGATGAACTCCGGGAACGCGCCCGCCGTCGTCGCGACCACCGCCGCGCCGCACGCCATCGCCTCCGCTGCCGGCAGCCCGAAGCCCTCGTACAGCGACGGCGAGACGACGATCTGCGCCCGGTTATAGAGCGTCACCAGCTCGTCCGTCGAGAGCCGCGGGATGTACTCCACGTAGCGGTTAAGGCCGTACTTCCACACCAGCGGCGGCACGACCTTCATGTCCTGCTCCTTCTTGTCCTTGAAGAGCAGCCGGAAGTCCATCTCCTGCGCCAGCTTCGCGCACGCATCGATGAGAAAGCGCGCGCCCTTGTTGCGGTCCTCCGAGTCGCCGACGAACAGGATCGTGCCCGGCTCCCGCTCGACGTCCGGCAGCGGCCGCATAATCTCGTGGTCGACGCCATACGGGGTCTGGCGGATGTGCTCGAGCGGGATGTCCATCGACTCGCTGACCGAGAGCGCCGAGTTGCGCGACCCCGTCAGCACCATGTCGATGCGGTTCGCCACGTACGACTGCATCCGCCACGGGAACCACAGCTCCTTGACCGCGCGGCTGACGACGTTGCGCGCCTCCCGCATGTTGTTCACCTTGTCGATGGCCAGCGGGTGATGCAGGCTCGCCACCACCTTCTTCCCCATCAGCCGCTTCATCGCGAGGATGCCGTACCCGAGCGTCTGGTTGTCGTGCACCAAATCGAACGGCCCGTGCTCGCGCTCGATCTCGGCGAACTTCCGGTACGCGCGCACGCTGAACGTGAAGAACAGCGACCCCAGCGATGCCCGCGTGGACGCGAACTCGTAGAAGTTCCACGGGTGAAAGAACTCGATCGGGTTGTGCGCGTGGTCGTACGCGTGCTCGTCGCGCCCGTTGAGGAACGCCCAGAAGCTGTACGTGTGCAGCCTGTGATGCACCACCCCGTCCACCAGCCACGGATACGGCCGCCCGGAGATCACGTGCACCTCGTGCCCCATCCGCACCAGCTCGCGCGTCATGTAGTGCAGGTACACGCCCTGCCCGCCCGAGTACATGTTCCCCTGGTACATCACGAAGCAGATCTTCATGGCGCTCCAAGTTATAGGGTTTGAAGGTTAGGTTCTAAGGTTGGAGCGCGCTTCGTTCCGTACATGCATTCAGCCCGGCGGAGAGGACGAGCACTCGTTCCCCGCGTGTCGTCTCAAGCGGTAGCTCGTGTCAGTGGAGCGCCACGAAGGCGAACGACCGCTCGGCACCCCTTGGACATCAGCGGTCGCTCGACGCGCGCAAGATGACGGCGCGGGCGAGCGCGGCGGCGACGCCGGTGGGCACGCCCAGGAAGAGCGCGTGGGCCGCGATCAGGCCGAGGGCTTGCGCCGGTTGCGGCCCGAAGCGCTCGGCCTCGAAGCGTTCGCCCTGCGCGGCGTGGAGGACGACGTAGAGCGTCTCGGCGGCGGCCCACGTCGCGATGCCGATGGCGACGGTGAGGGCGGCCGCGCGCCATCCGCCCGTGCGCGGGAGGACGGCCAGCGCCGTCGCCAGGACGCCGAGGCCCACCATGAGCAGCAGCGGGTAGCGGAGGGCGCGGAAGTCGAGCCACTCAGCGGCGAGGCCGGCCAGGACGGCCGCGGCTGGCGCCGCGAGCGCCATCAGCCGGTCCACGGGGGCCCCCGGGCTCGCGGCCCAGGCGTTCGTGCGGGTTGTCACAGACGCAGTATCCCCGTTCGCGCGCCCGGCGAAAAACCGACGCCTCGGGCGGAATTGAGTCGGGGTCGCCTGCAGCCCGCCCTTCGCGAGGCCGAAAAAAACAGAGAGGAGGCCTCGGAGACGATGAAGCTACGCCGCGGCGGCGATCCCGCCTCGAACAAACAGTCGGGGCACCCGTTGAACCTGCTGTTCGACGGGCCGGTGCTGGCATCGTGGTACACGCAGTACATCCTCGAGCGCGAGGTGGACCGGGCGCGCCGTTACGGCAGGCCGCTGTCCGTCGTGATGGCGACGCCGGAGTTGCTCCCCGGCGAGCGGCTCCCCCGCGAGGCGTACGACAACGCCGTCCGCGCCGCCGCCGATACGGCGCGCGCCACGGATCTCGTGGGCCGCACCGACGAGGGGTACCTGCTGATGATCATGCCCGAGACGGAGCCCCACGACGCGCGCACGGCTGCGTCGCGCTGGCTCGACGAGATGTGGCGCCGGAGCCGTGCCGCCGGCGGGAAGAAGTGGCACATCGAGGCCCTGGACGAGATCGAGTCGATCGAGCAGTTGAGCGTCCTCCAGGGCGCGCGATCACGAGAGGACGCCAGCGCATGAAGGACCTCGTACGAAAGCAGCCGGCGCTCGCCGCAGCCTGCGCGCTCGCGCTGATCGCGGCGGTTCTCGGGTTCGTCACGCCCGCCGGCGCTGCGGTCGCCGCGTTGGCCGCGGCGGGCGCCGTCGTATACACGATCGCCCCGCGCGGCCCGCGCGCGACGGATCCGCACCTGATCCAGCGGCTGCAGTCGCAGGCCGAGCAGGGGCGTCAGCTCGCGATCTACGAGCGCGACACCTCATTGCTCGCGCACTGGTACGTCAGCCTGCGCGGCGAGGAGGAGTGCGTGCGGTCGATGCGGTACGAGCGCGCCATGACGGTCGTTGTCATCGAGCCGCAGAGCGGCGGCGAGGAGTGGGCGATCAAGGAGCGGCTCGCCGACTGGTTGCACCGCCAGACCCGCCACACCGACCTCGTGGGCTACCTCGGCAACGGGCGCTTCGTCGCCATCCTGACGGAGACCGATGCGCCGCAGAGCCACACGCTGATCGCGCGCCTGAGCGAGAGCGTCCCGCCGGTGGAGTACGGAGTCGCATCGTTCCCGTCGGACGGCGCGAACTTCGCGACGCTGCTCGAGCACGCGCAGCAGGCGCTCCGTGGCAGCGCGGCATCCAGCGCGGCGCGGACCTCATCCGCGGCCGAACCTGCGGCCTGAGCGGAACTCAAGTCCCGAAGTCACGCCTCACAACCGGCTGACATTTCCGCAGCCGAAGCGGATTGCGGGCGCCGCTCCCTGCGAGCGACAATGCCCCGCCACAACAGGAGGCGCTCGTGGACAGCCATCGCTTCGACCTGCCGTTCGGCGTCCGGTTGCGCGTCCAGTCGCGCTCGGGCCGCGTGCACGTGATCGCCGAGGAGCGCGAGGACGTCCAGGCCGAGACGGATGCCCTCGAATGGCGCGGAGAGGATGACGGAGCGGCGCTGCTCGTGCGGTCGGCGCGCGGCGGCAGCAAGCCGATTACCGTCCGTTGCCCGGTCGATACGGACGTCATCGTCGGCACGCAGTCGGGCAGCGTGCGGCTCGAAGGGAAGCTCGGCGACGTCTCGGTGACGACGATGAGCGGCTCCATCGAAGTCGACGACGCAGGCGATGCCGACCTGCGCACGATGTCGGGCAAGGTGGCGCTCGGGACCTGCCGGGGGCGCTGCCGCATCAGCGCGGTCAGCGGGACGGTGACGGGCGGCGACGCCGACAGCGTCTACGTGCAGACGATCTCAGGGAACATCGCCTTCAAGCGCGTCTTCGGTGACGTGCGCGTGCGCTCGGTGAGCGGCTCCGTCGACGTGATGGCGCTCGGCGACGGCGCGATCGCGGTGAAGACCGTGTCGGGCAAGGTGCGCATCGCGGTGCCGGAGGGCACCGCGCCGAAGATGGCGATCAAGACGCGGGGCAAGGTGTTCTGCGAGTGCGAAGAGGGCAGCGATTGCCGCCTCGACGCGACGTCGATGTCGGGCACGATCGAGGTGGTCGAGGCATGAATGCGACCGCCCCGCGCACCCGCACGGTCGCCGGCACCGTCATGTTCACCGACATCGTCGGGTTCACCGAGTTCAATGCGCACCGCGGCGACGACGAGGCGCTCGCGCTGCTCGCGCTGCAGGAGCGCATCGTGCGCGACGCGCTCGATGGGCAGGCGGGCGACGCCCGGATCGTCAAGGAGCTGGGCGACGGGCTGATGCTGTGGTTCGAGGATCCGTGCGCGGCGATCGAGACGGGGCTGGCGCTGCAGGAGCGCTTCGAGCAGGAGGCGATGGAGACGGAGGCGCCGCTGTGGGTGCGCATCGGCGTGCACACGGGCCAGCAGACGCGGCGCGGCGACGACCTCATCGGCCACGACGTGAACGTGGCGTCGCGCATCGTCAACCTCGCCGGCTCGGGCGAAGTGCTCGCGTCGGAGGCGACCGTGCGGATGGCGGAGGATCGGCTGCGCACGGTGCGCTTCGACGAGCTCGGGCCGGTCGTGATGCGCGGCATCCCGGCGCCGATCAACCTCTACCGCGCGGAGCGCGACTGAGGCCGCTCGGCCGGCGCGAGCTCGACGTTCACCGCCCGTACACCGAGACGACGTTGTCGCTTGACCTGTCGTAGGGGCGGCGATCGAAGCCGCCCCAGCGCTCCTTGAGGCGCAGCCCGGCGATGCGCGCCATGAGGTCCAACTCCGCGGGCCAGGCGTAGCGCTGGACGACCGGGTTCAGCCGCACGCCCTCGCGCGACAGCGACACGTGGCTCTCCTCGATCATCTGCGTCGAGGGGTCGTGGCGCAACAGGTCGAGCCGCACCTCGTCGACCTCGATGGCCTCGGCGTCGACGTACTGGTGGTTGCGCAGGCGGTAGAGAAAGTCGGGGCGATAGGCTTCGATGACGAAGACGCCGTCAGCGCTGAGGTGCGCCGCGACGTTCTCGAAGCAGCGCACTTCCTCGTCCTGCGTGAGCAGGTTGAAGAACGTATTGAACACGACGTAGATGAGCCGGTACACGCCCGTCACCGGCACGTCGGCGAGGCTGCCGATCGCGACCTCGATCGCCTCGCCGCCCGGGCGCGCGCGCAGCCGGTCGACCATCGCCGTCGAGATGTCGACGCCGTCGACGCGCACGCCGCGGGCGGCGAGCGGCAGCGCGATGCGGCCGGTGCCGATGCCCAGCTCGAGCGCCCGGCCGGCTCCGGCGAGGCCTGCGAGGAAGGCGACAGCGGCCTCCTCGTCGCCCCGCCGGAGATCGACGTCCTCCGCTGCGACGTCCGTCCCGAAGCTCATGGCGGGCTCGTAGTTCTTCAATCAATCCCCCTCGCCGCACAGCCGCGCCCGTCTCACCCGATCGTGGCGGGCCGCAATCGCGGCATCATGCATAACCTGTCGATCGCGATGTATGCCACAATCCTCCTGGATGTTCCGTCGCATATGGGTGCTGGGGAAGCAGACGTGGCGCGGCTACAGCCGCGACCAGTGCGGCCAGTACGCCGCCGGCATCTCCTACTACGTCCTCTTCTCCATCGTGCCGCTGGCCATCCTCGCCTTCTCCGTGTTCGGCTACGTGCTGCGAAACGACGAGCGGCGCGAGGAGTTCGTCGACTACGTGCTCGACCAGATCCCGCTGACGCAGAGTGAGGGCCGCGACGACATCGAGTCTCTGGTAGAGAACGTGCAGGCGCAGAGCACGGCCTTCGCGGTCGGCGGCGCGATCTTCGCGCTGTGGTCGTCATCGGCCATGTTCGCATCGATCCGCCGCTCGCTCAACAACGTGTGGGGCGTCGAGGAGGTGCGCCCGTGGGTGCAGGCGAAGGTGGTGGACTTCGTCCAGATCGGCGCGCTGAGCGCGATCCTGCTGTTATCGATGGTGCTGACAGGCATCGTTCGCTGGGTGCGGGAGGCGAGCGCCGATGAGTTCTGGCTGCTGGGGGCGGAGAGCTGGCTCTGGGAGGTGCCGCCGATCCTGATTACAGCGGCAGTGACGTTCGCTGCTTTCCTGGTGCTCTACCGCGTCGTGCCGGCGTCGCACCCGCGCGTGTGGGACGTGCTGCCCGGCGCGATCCTGGCGACGCTGCTGTTCGAGGCGCTGAAGAACTCGTTCGCGTTCTACGTGGCGAACTTCAACAACTATGACCGCGTGTACGGCTCGATCGCGGGCGTCGTGCTCTTCCTCTTCTATACGTACCTGTCCTCCAGCATCCTGCTGCTCGGCGCGGAGACGGCGCGCACGTTCGAACGGTACAGGGCGGGCGAGTTCGAGGCGCTGATCCACCCGACGACGCCCGGCGAGCCGCTCCCGTCGCAGGCGATGCGCGCCGTCCGCGGGCTCTTCGTGCGACAGTGACGCGGCCTGCCGCTTAGCCGGGATACCCGCACATGGGGAAGCCGGCTTGACCTCGGACATTGACGCGCCATGCCTCGCATAGTGTATGGTAGGCGCCTCAAGAGGGGCTGGAAGGTTAGCTTGGGCGGTTCGGGGTTGCGGCTTCTCATCATCGTGGCAGGCGCTCTGGCGCTTGCCGTGGGACTCGGCGTCGGCTCCACCGCCGAATCACAGGGATGGGACGCCCGCTCGGTCGCGCTCCAGTTCGCGGCTGAGCGCCAGCAGCAGCGGGGCATCGCCCCTTCGGTCGCGTCGAACGACGTCGTTTCCGTCCGCGAGAGCCTCGGCGGCTCCGTGCACGTCCGCTTGCAGCACCGCCTGCACGGCGTTCGCGTCGCCGGGGCGGACTCCACGGCGAGCATGCGCCCGGGCGACGCAGCGCCGCGCTTCGTCTCGGGTCGCGGGCTCGCGAGCCAGCGCGTCAATGCGCGCCGGGCGGCCATCACGCTCTCCGACGCCAGCGCCATCGCCCACGCGGATGTTGGCGTCACCGGGCCGCTACGCGGCACGGCGCGGGCGGACCTCACCTACGTCGACGCTGGCGACGAGTACGTCTTGGCCTATGAGGTGATCATCCCGGCGCTCACACCGCTGGGCACCTGGGTCGTCTACGTCGACGCGACCACGGGCGCCGTGCTCGCCAGGCGCAACGCGTTCGCCTACGACAGCGGCCAGGTCTTCGACCCGAACCCCTTCCAGACGTCGGGAGGCGCGGTGCCGCCGCCCAGCGATTGCGACTCGGCCGGGAACGGCACGACGCTCTCGGCGCACGAGTCGACCGTGACGCTGCTGGGCATCCAGGCCGCGCAAAACAAGCTCAAGGGCCAGTACGTCGACCTTACGGCCCCGGGCATCGTCGGCGGGTACAAGGCCGCGGGTCAGGCGAACGAGGCGGCGCGCATCTACAACTACAACTGCAACGACGATCGTTTCGAGGAGGTGATGGTCTATCACCACATCGACGCGACGCAGCGGAAGATCCAGTCGCTGGGCTTCTCAGGGCCATATGCGATCCTCGACGGACCGATTCCCGCCCACGCCCACTTCTACGCGGACTGCAACGCCCACTACGATCCGTTCAACCTCGGTATCCACTTCGGGGACGGCATCGTGGCCACGACGTGCCTTGCCGACGCGGGCGAGGACGGCGACATCATCGTCCACGAGTACGGCCACGCGATCCAGGACAACACCGTGCCGGGCTGGGGACTGCTTGGCGTACCCACCGAAGGCTATGACCCCGTCGAACAGGCCCTCTCCATTGGTGAGGGGTTCGGCGACTTCATCGCCGCCGTGATCTTCAACGACGACTGCCTCGGCGGCTGGGGACTGATCACCGGGACGTGCCTGCGCACAGTTGAGAATACGAAGGTCTACCCGACTGACTTCGATGCTTGCCCGAACATACTGCCGCCGGACAACATCGAGGAGCCCCATTGCGGTGGCGAGGTCTGGTCCGCGACGCTCTGGGACCTCGTGCAGGCGCTCGGCGGCGACCAGGCGGCGCGCGACATCGTGCTGCGCCTCGTGCTCAATTCGCACTTCTTCCTCTCGCCGCAGGCCACGTTTGCCGAGAACGCGCAGGCGATCCTGCTCTCGGACACGGACCTGTATGGTGGCGCGCACATGTCCACGCTGAACGCGGCATTCGTGGCGCGCGGCATCACGCCTGACGCGACCATCGTCGACGAGAACTACCTGCACATCCTCATCCGCCACCCAACCCCGGGCGACCTCGAGGTGCGGCTCAAGGTTGCCTCGCTCGCTTCACCGACGTGCGAGGAGTTCATCTACGACAACTTCCCGTCGGTGTTCCCGGATCTCATTCTCATCGGCTCGTCCGCGTGCCCGGGTACGCCGAGCGTTGGAACGCCGTGGTACGTGGAGGTGCGTGACACCGACTTCGATGCGAACGTCGGAAGCGTTGCCGTGTTTGCGTGGAACCTCGCCGGCAGCGACACCATGTGCTTCGCCGACAACACACCGCTCGCGATCCCCGCAGGGAACGTCGCCGTTGCCGCGGTGAACACGTGCCAGAACACGCAAAGCGCGCAGCAGTTCGACTCCGACGGCGACACGATCCCCGACATCTTCGAGGTGCAGTATCCCTGCATGGACCGCTTCGCCAACGACGCCGCGCTAGACGACGACGGCGACACGCTGAACAACGCCGCGGAGTTCGCGGCCGGCACAAACCCGTGCCTGCAGGACACCGATGGCGATAACTGCAACGATAACAAGGAGCTCGGCCTGAACCAGCTTCTCGGCGGCGACCGAAGCCCGCTCTCGCCATGGGACTTCTTCGACGTGCCCACCCCCGCGCTCACTGCGTCGAACAGCACCGGCACGCGCAACAAACTCGTGTCGCTGGCAGACGTGCTCGCCGTGGTCGCATACGTGGGCACTGCCCTCAACGGACCGGCCAATGCCAACGGCGCCGACTACGACACAGACCGCAACGGGAACGGCATCATCGACGGCTTCGAGTACGACCGCACGCCGTCGAGTGACCCGCTGAAACCCTGGCGCTCAGGCGCACCCAGCAACCTCGTCACGCTCTCAGACGCACTCGTCGCGCTGGCGCAGGTCGGGCACAACTGCTCCTAGCGTGTCTATCTCTCGCTCGTCGCGTAGCTCCTCGTTGCGCGCGACCAACGCGGCGAAGATCGCCGGCCTTGCCGTGAGCGGCGGCTAGAGCGGGCGCTGGAAGAGGAAGTCCGTCTGCGCTTCGTCGCCGAGCTGGAAGACGTGTTCGCCGGCGCGCTCGAAGCCCCATTTGCGATAGAAGGCCTGCGCCCGCGGGTTGTGTTCCCACACGCCGAGCCACATGACGTCGCAGCCGCGCGCCTTCGCTGCATCGATGCACGCCTGCATGAGCGTCGCCGCGACGCCGGTCCCATGGTACGTGGCGCGCACGTAGAGCCGCACCAGCTCGACCGGCGACGCGCCGGCGATGCCTTCAGGCGCCGCGCCGGTCTCCATGCGCGCGAAGCCGGCGGCCTGTCCGTCGACGTCGGCCACCAGTGCGATCGTCGACGGGTCCTCGAGCTCTGCGCGTACATGTTCGACCGCGAACGCCTCGCGCACGTAGGCGTCGATGTTCTCCGGCTTGTTCGAGGGGCCGAACGTCTCGATGAAGATGTCGCGGACGAGCGGCGCGACCGTCTCCGCGTCGTCCGGTCGTGCCGCGCGGATGCTCACGCCCGCGCCTGGTGCAGGCTGGCCGCTCGGGTCGCTCATGGCGTCATGCTAGGCGCGCGGGCCGCCGGGAGACAGGGACGAACCTCCCACGGCCCGCTCCGCCGAAAGTCCCACGCTCGATCCCGCAGATCGTCCGGCGCGCGGCGGCGCGATTGCCGCGAGAATACGGCCAGATGAGATGACAGGTTCAACCCAACATAGATGCAAAGGAACACCGAGATGAGTTCGCTATCAAGACTGCTCGCCGCCGTAGGCATCACCCTGGCCGCGCCCTCGTTCGTGCTGAACGTGGCTGCCCACGGCGGTGAGTTCCCCGGACCCGACAGCGTCGACCGCGTCGATGGCCTGTTCTCCATCATGTTCATGGCCGGTGCGGCGTTCGTCGTCGCCGCGCTCTTGCTCGCGACGCCCGCGCCGCTCGGGCGCAAGGGCCGCTACCTGCTCTACGTCGAGGCGGTGATGGTCGCGCTCGGCGGCATGTGGGCCGCGCTCGTCGTCAACGACCCCAACGTCATCGACAGCAACAACCCGATCGTGCTGGCGGGCGACGCGTCGTGGCCGCTCCACCAGGTCTTCATGATCGTCGTCGGCATCGCTGCCGTGCGCGGCGGCGCCTGGCCGTCGCCCGCGCGCTACACGCTGTTCGGCCCGGCGATCGGCCTGGCCGGACTCGCGTTCGGCGCCATCGTCGGCATCGACTACCTCGCCGCCATCGGCATCGGCTCGGGATGGGCCATCGCCGGCGCGGGCGTTCTCGCAGCCGCCGACGATGACCCCATTGACTTCGGCGAGGAGACGCAGGCGCGCACGACTGTCGCGGCGTAACGCCGGACCGACACCAGAAGAACGCAGGAAGCCCGCTCGTTTCGAGCGGGCTTCCTGCTACGTCCGCGACCGCGTAGCCGAAGGGCGTCGGGTCGGGCGTCATCCGCAGGTACTCGAGCAGGCGGCCGGGACTCCGTCCTTAGATGGGAAAAGTGCGCCCGCTACCGTGCTTCGACGATGACGGCGGCCCCGCGCCGGAGCCCCAGGACGTGGTCGGCGCTGCCCTCGCGCACGGCGACCTCGAGGTGGCCGGTGCTCTCGAAGAGGGCGAGCGGCTCGCCGCGGGCGGCGTCGGCGTACGTGGCGCGCACCGGGCCGATCTCACGTCGGCCCGCCGTCACGACATGAGGCCGGCCGGACGCCCAGGTGTCGAACGTCCGGCGATCGAGGTTGGTGATGGCGTTGCCGAAACGGTCGACGTGCACGACCTCACAGGCGATGCGCTCCGCTTCGATGGCCGGCTGCGGCAGCGGCAGCCGCGCGACGTCGTCGATGCGCGGGCCCAGCTCGTCGAGCGGCACGCCCGCCGCGAGGTGCGCCGCGACCGGCGCGAAGATGTCGCGGCCGTGGAACGTGCGAGACACCTCGCCCCGAAACCAGCGAGCGTCGCGAAGCTCGACCGCTCGGACGTCGCCCGCCGCGTCCAGCGCCCACGAGAGCACGCCGTTGTCCGGCCCGACGAACAGCCACCCGCCCGCCGCCGCCGCGATCGCCCGCCGCTCGCCGCCGACGCCCGGGTCGACGACGGCGACGTGCACCGTGCCGGGCGGGAAGTAGCGGAACGCCGACGCCAGCAGCCACGCGCCTTCGACCACGTCCTGCGGCCGTACCTCGTGAGTCACGTCGACGATCTGCGCCGCCGGCGCGACCGACAGGATCGCGCCCTTCATCGACGCCACGTAGGCGTCGCGCGTGCCGAAGTCCGTGAGCAGCGTAATGATGGGCGCCATCACAAGGAGATTATGCTTCGGATCCAGGAAGCAGAAAGCGGCGGCTCCCCCTCCACGATTCCGCTGTCTCCGTCCACCACCGCTGTCCACGTGCACCGGCGCGCGGGTTCTGTCCCCAAGAGCGGGTCGCCGGTAACCTGTGGCCATGGGTGATCGACTCGCGGGCAAATCAGCGCTCGTCACCGGCGGCGGTGCCGGCATCGGACGCGCGATCTGCCTTCGCTTCGCGGCCGAGGGCGCGCGCGTCATGGTGTCCGACATCAACGAAGACGCCGCGCGCGCCGTCGCCGCCGAGATCGGCGAGAGCGCGCGGCCCGACCGTACCGACACTTCCGATGAGGCGCAGGTGCGCGCGGCGATCGACCGCACGGTCGAGGCGTTCGGCGCGCTCGACATCCTCGTGAACAACGCGGGCATCGCCGGCGGCGCCGAGTGGGACCGCACCATCGCTGTCAACCTGAGCGGCGTCTACTACGGCTGCAAGCATGGCGCCGAAGCGATGGCGGCGCGGGGCGGCGGCTCGATCATCAACATGTCGTCGATGCTCGGGCTGATCAGCGTGCCGCTGCCACCGGCTGACGCGTACACCGCCGCGAAGCACGGCGTCGTCGGCCTCACGCGGCACTTCGCCACGAACTACGGCCTGCGCGGCGTGCGCGTGAACAGCATCAACCCCGGCTGGATCCGGACGGCGATGACCCACCCGCTGGTGGCGGCGCCCGAGTTCATGACGTACATGCAGCAGCACGCCGCTCTCGGGCGCATGGGCACTCCGGAGGAGGTCGCGAACGTGGCGCTCTTCCTCGCGTCCGATGAGGCCTCGTTCGTCACGGGCGCGACGTACGTCGTCGACGGCGGCTGGACTGCTCGATAGCGCTCGGCGGACTCCTCGAAGCTCCTGTCACCTGTAGCCTGTAACCTGATACCTCAATGAAGATCCTCACCGTCGTCGGCGCGCGGCCGCAGTTCATCAAGGCGGCGCCCTTCTCGCGCGTTGTGCGCCGCGCCCACACCGAGGTGCTCGTCCACACCGGGCAGCACTACGACCCCGCGCTCTCGGCCGTGTTCTTCGAGGAGCTGGAGCTGCCGGCGCCCGACCACCACCTCGACGTCGGCTCCGGGCCCCACGGCTGGCAGACCGGGCAGATGCTCCAGCGCCTCGAGCCGATCGTGCAGCGCGAGCAGCCCGACCGCGTCGTCATCTACGGCGACACCAACAGCACGCTCGCGGGCGCGCTCGTCGCCGCGAAGCTGGGCGTGCCGCTCGCGCACGTCGAGGCGGGACTGCGTTCGTTCGTCCGAGCGATGCCAGAGGAGATCAATCGCATCGTCGCCGACCGTTTGTCCACGTATCTCTTCGCGCCGACACAGACCGCCGTCGACAACCTCGCCCGCGAGGGCATCACCGACGGCGTCACGCTCACGGGTGACATCATGTGCGACGCGCTGCTCCAGAACAGCGAGATCGCCGCGCGACGCTCGCGCATCCTCGAGCGGCTCTCGCTGCGTCCGGGTGCATACGCGCTCGCCACCATCCACCGTGCCGCCAACACCGACGACCCCGCCCGCCTCGCCGACATCATCGACGCGCTCTCGCTGCTGCAGGAGACGGTGATCCTGCCGCTGCACCCGCGCACGCGCGCCGCCCTCATGGGCACCGACATCGAGGTGGAGCCGCCCGTCATCGTCGCCGACCCCGTCGGCTACCTCGACATGCTCGAGCTGGAGCGCAACGCGCGCGTCGTGCTCACCGACTCGGGTGGCGTGCAAAAGGAGGCGTACCTGCTCGGCGTGCCGTGCGTCACCCTGCGCGACGAGACGGAGTGGGTCGAGACGCTCGAAGGCGGCTGGAACGTCCTGGCCGGCGCCGACGCCGAGCGCATCGTCGCCGCCGCCCGGCGCCCCCGCCCCGCCGGCTCCCCGCCGCCCCTCTTCGGCGATGGCCACGCCGCCGAGCGCATGCTCGCCGCGCTGGAGGCTGCGCCGGGCCCGGTGTAGTCGCGGACTCCATTCGGCGGCCCGGCGGCGCGATTCCCGTCCACGGCGTGGTAGGATCGCCTTCCCGCCGCAAATCCTCAGCCCCGCCCGCGGCGTATAGAGGGACAAGGCGGATCCGCAGGGCGGGGTAGCGGAGCAGGTGTCGCCATGCTTCTTCTCAATACCAACCGGCTTCAGTTCTTGGTCGCCGTCGCGGCCATCGTGGTCGGTGCGGCGCTGGTCGCGGGCGAGCGCGCGCGCCCGGCCGAGGCGGCGTTCCACTTCGCAGAGATCGACGAGGTGATGTTTGGCGTAACCTCGGAGGGCGCGAACGTCCAGTACGTCGAGATCGACATGCTCGCGACCGGTCAGAATATCACGACGAACACGCACCTCAGCGCTTGGAACGCGAACGGGACGTTCTTCGGGATCCTGTTGATCGTGCCAGGCAACGTCCCCAATCAGGGGACGAACGTGCGCTGGATCATGGCGAGCACGCAGTTCGCGGCAGCGGCGGGCATCACGCCCGACTTCACGTACCCGGCCGCGACGCTGCCCTCCACCGGCATGATCTGCTGGGGCGCGCCGGGCGCCGTCGCGCCCGACCCGTCGACCTGGGATGAGACCAATCCACTGAATTACACGGACTGCGTCCCGTACGGTGGCTACGCCGCGGCGAACATCCGCTTCGGCCCCGCCACCGCACTCGGCCTGGGCGACGGTTTCCGCAGCCTGACGCGGATCAGCCATACCAACAACACGTCGGCCGACTTCGCGCTGCGCTGCCCGACGCCGCAGAACAACGCGGGCGCCATTGGCTCGTTCGATCCCTGCAGCGACTCCGACACGGACAGCGACGGCATCAACGACATCAATGACAACTGCCCGGCCGTCGCAAACCCAGGGCAGGAGGACGGCGACGCGGACTTCCTCGGCGACGCCTGCGAAGCCTCGTTCGGGACGAATGTCGCCGACCCGGATACCGACGACGACTCGTGCGAAGACGGCCGCGAGGTGCGGGTCCTCAAGTTCACGCCGGGGATGGGTGGCGATCGCGACCCGCTCTCCGGGTTTGACTTCTTTGACGTGCCTGTCCCGGCGCTGACACC
>Ga0073934_10003205_pt1 | contig 30933 bp, 29 predicted proteins | sample LarsenN4metaG_FD_76834 | JGI IMG/M metagenome (GOLD analysis project Ga0073934, IMG submission 76834) | Hot spring sediment bacterial and archeal communities from British Columbia, Canada, to study Microbial Dark Matter (Phase II) - Larsen... ...
CACCTGCTGGCCGAGCCGCTCGGAGAGCTTGGCGGCGAGGATACGGCCGAACGTGTCGGAGTTGCCCCCGGGCGCGTGCGGCACGATCAGCTTGACGGGGCGCGCCGGAAAGCCCTGCGCCGCGGCGGCGCAGGCGAGGCAGGCCATCGCGATGGCCGAGAGCGTTCTTGCGATCATGCAAAGTCTCCTCAGCGAGGGTAGGAACCGTTGTTGACGTCGAGCGTCGCGCCGTTCACGTATTCGGGACAGGTCGCACCGAGCCACAGGATCGCGGCGGCGACTTCCTCCGGGCGGCAGACGCGGCCGGAATAGACCGAGCGCATGACGCCCTCCTTTCGTGACGCGGGAAGCTGCTCGTACATCGCCGTCAGCGTCGGGCCGGGCGCGACGGCATTGACGAGCACGCCGTGCGGCCCGAGTTCCCGCGCCCAGGATTTCGTCAGGTTGAGCAGCCCCGCCTTGGTGATGCCGTACCAGAGGTCCGGGTGTCCGGTGAAGGCGGCGACCGAGGCGACATTGACGATGCGCCCGGCGACGCCGCTTTCCGGGCTCCTTTCCCGGGCCTTCATCTGCGGCGCGAGCGCCGAGATCAGCGCCGCCGGGGCCTCCAGGTTCACCGCGAGGATCTCGCGTCGGTGCTCCTCCGGGATCGCATCGTAGGGCTCGCAGTAGAGCACCGCGGCGTTGTTGACGAGCGTGTCAATCGGCCCGAGCCGGGCGACGAGCGAGGCGATCTCGCCGGTCCGCCGCAGGTCGAAATCCACGCGCTCGCCGGCGATCTCGGCGCCGAACGCCTTGTCGAGCGCGAGAACGCGCCAGCCGGCGGCGAGGAAGGCTTGCGCCGTGGCAAGACCTATGCCCCGCCCGGCGCCGGTGATGAGCGCGGTCGGCAAGCGCCTACAGGCCGGGCATGGAAAAGCCCGCGGCCTTGAGCTCGGTGATGACCTGCCGCTCCTCGTCCGCGGTCAGCTCGACAAGCGGGGGCCGCACGCGGCGCCACTCGGCATCGTTCGCGAAGTGCGCGGTCACGGCCTTCAGGGCCGGGATCATCGGCACCTTCTGCACGATCCGGCGCGTCGCGGTGATCTCCGCCTGGAGCTTTTCCGCCTCGGGCGAGCGCCAGTTGCGCCAGACGCGGTCAATCGCCCCGGGGTTGATGTTGGCCGTGGCCGAGATGCAGCCCTTCGCGCCGGCGCGCATGCCCGCGAGCAGGAACACCTCGCTTCCCGGGAACACGTCGAAGCCGCGCTCGGCGAAGCGCTCGAGCCAGGTGCGCGTGTTCTCCCAGTCGCCGGAGGAGTCCTTGGCGCCGGCGACGATGCCGGGATAGCGATCGAGCAGCCGCTCGATCAGCGCCGTCGTGATCGGCACGTTTGACACCGGCGGGATGTGGTAGAGGTAGAGGCGCAGCCGCTCGTCGCCGACGCGCTCGATCACCTCGGAAAAGAAGCGGGCGAGCCCCTCGTCGGACACGCCCTTATAGTAGAACGGCGGCAGCATCAGGACCCCGCCGCAGCCCATCCTCACCGCCTCGCGCGTCATCGCCACCGCATCGGTGAGCGCGCAGTGGCCGGTGCCGGGCATGAGCGCCGCCGCCGGCACCCCGCTCCCCACCAGCGCCTCCAGCAGCTCGAGCTTTTCCTCCACCGACATCGAGTTCGCCTCGCTGTTGGTGCCGAAGACGGCAAGGCCCGAGCAGCCGCTTCGCATCAGCCACCTGCAGTGGCGCACGAACCGGTCCGGGTCGGGCGACAGATCGCGGCGAAAGGGGGTGATGACGGGCGCGAGCACGCCCTCGATGCGGGTGCGGGTGGTGGCGGGTTTCATGCGGGTCTCCGGCGAGTGCCGAATTATGCGCGTGCGGCGGCCGGATCGGGGCGCCGTTTCACCGCGCTTGGCTACAATGGCCGCCGTCTTTTCGACCAGAGGAGGACGACACCATGCCCGCAAGAAAGGCGGCGAAAAAGCGCCCGGCGCGGCCGGCGCGCCCGAAATTCCGGCTCACCAGCCCCGACTTTCGCCCCAACGGCATGCTCGCGATGGAGCAGGTCTATAACGGTTTCGGCTGCAAGGGCGAGAACATCTCTCCGGCGCTCGAGTGGTCCGGAGCGCCCGAGGGGACGAAGAGCTTCGCTTTGCTCTGCCACGACCCGGACGCGCCCACCGGCGGCGCCGGCTGGTGGCACTGGCTCGTGGTGAACATCCCCGCGTCGGTGACGCGCCTCGAGAAGGACGCGGGCCGCGCCGACGGCTCGAAACTGCCCGAGGGTGCCGTGCAGGTGACGACCGACTTCGGTTCGCCCGGCTGGGGCGGCCCCTGTCCGCCGGCCGGCGACAAGCCGCACCGCTACGTCTTCACGCTGTACGCGCTCAAGACCGAGCGGCTGGACGTCTCCGGCGCGAGCGCCTCGCTCGTCGGGTTCATGGTGAACGCCAACGCGATCGCGAAGGCGGTCCTGATCGGCAAGTACGGCCGCAAGCAGTAGGCGCCGCCGGCGCCCGGGCGGTGAGCCGCCCGCCGCCGCGGTGGCCTCGTGCGGCGGCTCGCGCGTCGGACAGCACGCCACCACGCCGGGGCGCTTGCTCGTCTGCGCCTGGTGCCGCGGTGGGCTACCATCGCCGTTCGCGGCCGGCGCGCGCCGGGCCGCGGGTTCGGGGAGGGCCGATGTTCGGATTTATCGGCGTGGGCGTGATGGGCGAGCCGATGTGCCGCAACATGGCGCAAAAATCGGGCGAGCGCATCTGCGCGTTCGACCTCGACGACGCGCCGCTGGAGCGGCTGGGCGAGGCCGGCGTCATCGCCGCCGAGTCGGTGGCCGATGTCGGTCGCCGGGCCGAAATCGTGTTCCTCGCGCTGCCGGGCCGCACCGCGGTGCAGCGCGTCTGCGTCGGCGCCGGCGGTCTGCTCGGCGCCATGCGTCCGGGAGGCTGCGTGGTGGACTTTTCCACCAGTTCGGTGCCGCTTGCGCGCGATCTCGCCGAGCGGTTCGGGGCGCGCGGCATAGATTTCTGCGATGCGCCGGTCGCGCGCACGCGCGAGGCGGCCGAGAAAGGGACGCTCCTGGCGATGGTCGGGGCGAGCGAAAAGGCGTTCAACCGCATCCGGCCGCTTCTCGCGCACGTCGCGAGCGACGTCGTGCACTGCGGGCCGCCCGGCGCCGGTCAGGCGATGAAGATCGTCAACAACATGATCCTCTTCCAGAACGTGGTGGCGATCGCGGAGGGCCTCGCGCTCGTGCGCCACTGCGGCATCCGGCCGGAGCTCGCGTTCGAGGTGCTGGCGAAGGGCTCGGCCGACAGCTTCGCGCTGCGCAATCACGGCATGAAATCCATCCTGCCGGGAAAGTACCCGACGCGCGCCTATCCGACGCTGTACGCGCTCAAGGACATCCGCTACGCGCTGCAGCTCGCGCGCGAAGCGGGGCTTGAGCTCACCGGCGCGGCGAACGCGCGCGCGCTGCTCAAGCGCGCCGCCGACGCCGGCTACGGCGAGGAGTACTTCACCGCGCTTGCGAAGGTGATCGGGAAGAAGGGCGGCTGAGGCCGAGCGCGGCGCGCGCCGCGCGCCGCTCCAGGGCGAGCGCGACGCCTTCGTTGACGGCGAGCGCGGCGAGCACGATCGCGCCGCCGGCGAGCGCCGCCGGCCCCGGATGCTCGCCCCAGGCGAGCCAGACCCACAGCGGCCCGAGCACCACCTCCAGCAGCGACAGCAGCCCGATCTCCGCCGCCGTGAGCCGCGGCATCACCACGCTGACGAGGAGCACGCAGGGGACGGCGAGCTGAAAGAGGGCGAGCGCCGCAAAGAGCGCGAGGTCGCGCCCGCCGGCGGTGAACGGCGCCGCGAAGGGCGCCGCGAGGGCGACCGAGATCGCGCCGCCGAGAAAAAGCGCCGGCACCAGGTCCACGCGCCCGCGCCCGAGCTTCACCACGACGGTATTCACCGCGGCCGCGACCGGAATCGCGACCGCGACGAGGCTGCCGGCGAGGGTGCCGCTCGCGAATCCGTCGTGAAACATCGCCGCGACGCCCGCCGCCGCCGCCGCCATCGCGACCCACGTGCGCGCGGCGATCCTCTCGCCGAGGACGACGCGCCCGGCGAGCGCGGCAAAGAACGGCAGCAGCGCCATCATCACCAGCGTGTTTGCCACGGTGGTGAGCGCGAGCGCCAGCATGAACGCGGTGAACATCGTCGCCCAGCACAGGCCCGACACCGCGCCGTGCCATCCCATCGCGCGGATGCGGGCGAGCGCCGCGCCGCGGTACCGAATCGCGACGAGCAGCCCGATGATGGCGCAGAGAAAAAGCGAGCGCCAGAACGTCGCCTCCCAGCCGTTCTTCACCGAACTGGCGCGCATGACGAGCCCCGCGGTGCTCCAGAGGAAGGCGCACAGCACCATCGCCGCGATGCCGAGCTTGTGCTGCGGGAGGGTCAAGAGGCCGGCGGTGCAAAAGCGCGAAGTGTACGCGATGGGCCCGCGCCGGGCCGCAGAGCGGCGCGGTCAGTCCGCGAGCGCGTCCCCCAGCGCCTCGGGCGGAACGCGCACGGCGACACCGGCGCGCTCCTCCTGCAGCGTCATCGCGACGCGCGCGTCGCGCTCGCCCCAGCCGCGCGCGAGCGCCTCGGACAATTCCGCGAGCGCGTGCTCGCCGGCGTGCATCGGCACGCCGAGCGAGCGCGCGAGATCCACGGCGAGGCTCATGTCCTTGTGCGCAAGACGCAGGGCGAACGCCGGCGGATCGAACCTGCCGGGCAGGAACTGCTCGGCGAGGCGGTCGAAGGTGCGTGCGCGACCGGTCGCGCCCTGGCGCAGCGCGCGAAAGAGCGCCAGCGGCTCCACCCCCGCCTTGACACCTAGCGTCATCGCCTCGGCGAGCGCGGTCTGCACCATGAAGCTTGCGGCGTTGTGCGCGAGCTTGGCGACCGTGCCCGCGCCCGCCGGGCCGACGTAGAGCGGCCGGTCGGCGATCGCGGCAAGCACCGGCAGCGCCCGCTCGTAGGCCGCCCGTTCGCCGCCCACCCAGAGCGCAAGCCGGCCGCTCGCCGCGCCGCGCGGCCCGCCGCTCACCGGGGCGTCGAGAAAGTGGATGCCGCGCGCGGCGCCTTCGGCATGCAGCCTTCTCACCACCTGCGGCGAATTGGTGCTGAGGTCGAACCACGCCGCGCCGGGCGCCAGCGCGCCGAACAGCCGGGGTGCCCACGCCTCGACCTCCGCCGGGCCGGGCAGCGACGTGAACGCGAGCTCGGCCCCGCGTGCGGGATCGTCGGCCCACTCGGCGCCGAGGGCGACGAGCGCGCCGGCGGCCTCGCGCCGCAGGTCGCACACGCGAAGCGCGTGACCGGCGCGAAGCAGATTCGCCGCCATCGGCGCACCCATCAGTCCCAGCCCGACAAAAGCGATCCTCATCCGCCTGGCTCCGGCGTTTGCGTTTTCGGCGAAACGATAGCAGGTCGGCCGCGACGCAGGTGCGCCTGGCGCCGCGTGGCGGCGGTCTCCGCGCGCGCGGCGCGGCGGCCGTACGCAAGTATCATCGCGAACCGTGCTCGAATGCGACGTGCTCGTTGCGGGTTCCGGTGCCGGCGGCCTCGCCGCCGCGGTCAGCGCGCGCAAGCACGGTCTGCAGGTGATCGTCGCCGAGAAGGAGCCGCTGTTCGGCGGCACCACCGCGCGCTCGGGCGGGTGGCTGTGGATCCCGAATCACCCGATGCAGGGCTCGATCGGCGTGACGGACAGCATCGAGGAGGCGGCGACCTACCTTCTTCACGAGACCGGCGAGAGGTTCGATCCGGAGCGAGTGAACGCGTTTCTTTCCTCCGGGCCGAGGATGGTCGAGTGGTTCCAGCGCGAAACGGCGGTGCGGTTCGAGCCGTCGGCGACCTTTTCCGACTACCACCCGGATGCGCCCGGCGGCAAACCCGGCGGGCGCTCGATCGTCGCCGCCGCGTTCGACGGCCGCGAGCTGGGACCGATGTTCGCGAAGCTCCGGCCGCCGCTTCCGGAGCTGACGGTCTTCGGCGTGATGATCGGCTCGGGCGCCGAACTGGTGCATTTCATGCGCTGGTCGAAATCCCTGGCGTCGGCCGCGTTCGTCGCGCGCAGGCTCCTCGGGCACGGCCTTGCGCGCCTCGTCTACGGTCGCGGGGTGCGGCTCACCAACGGCAACGCGCTCGCGGCGCGGCTGCTCAAGTCGGCGCTGGACGCCGGCGTCGAGCTTTGGGAGTCCGCGCCGGTCGCGCGGCTTCTCGTCGAAGCGGGCGCGGTCCGCGGGGCGTTCGTGCGGCGAAACGGCGAGGAGGTGGCGGTGCGCGCCCGCCGCGGCGTGGTGCTCGCCTGCGGCGGCTTTCCGCTCGACCGGGAGCGCCGGCGGCGGCTTTTCGCGCATGCGGAGCATCTATCTCCGGCCGCGCCCGGCAACACCGGCGACGGGCTTCGCCTTGCCGAGGCGGCGGGGGCGCGAATAGACGAGTCGCTGCCCAACCCTGCCGCGTGGGTGCCGGTATCCAGGGTGCCACGCGGCGACGGCTCCTTCGGGCTCTTTCCGCACTTCATTGACCGGGCGAAACCCGGCGTCATCGCGGTCACGCGGCGCGGCGCGCGGTTCGTGAACGAGGCGAACTCCTACCACGACTTCATTCAGGCGCTCTTTCGCGCCTGCGCCGGCGAGCGCGAAGTGACCGCGTGGCTCATCACCGATCACCGCGCGATCCGCGCCTACGGACTGGGCTACGTGAAGCCCCGGCCGCTGCCGCTCGCGCCGCATCTGGCCTCGGGCTATCTCAGGCGGGGCCGCACCGTGGCGGAGCTCGCCACGGCGTGCGCGATTGACGCTGCCGGCCTTGAGCGCACCGTCTCCGAATACAACCGCCATGCAAAGGCGGGGTCGGACCCGCTGTTCGGCAAGGGCGGCACCGCATACAACCGTTTCTACGGCGATCCGGACATCCGGCCCAACCCCTGCGTCGCGCCGATCGAGCAGCCGCCGTTCTACGCAGTGCAGGTGCATGTGGGCGACCTCGGCACCTACGCCGGCATCGTCACGAACGCGAACGCGCAGGCGCTCGATGCCCGCAGGCGCCCGATCCCGGGGCTTTACGCCGTGGGCAACGACGCGCTCTCGATCATGGGCGGGAACTACCCCGGACCCGGCATCACGCTCGGGCCTGCGATGACCTTCGGCTGGATCGCCGGCCGGCATCTGGCGGGCGCGGCGTAGGCGGCCGCATTCAGCGCCGGCGCGCCTGCTCGTAGAGCGGCAGCACGCGCGGGAGATTGGCCTCGATCTCCTTGAGGCGCGTCTCGTGCGAGGGGTGCGTGGACAGAAACTGCGGCGGTTGACCGCGCCCGGTGCGCGCCGCAAGCTGCGCCATCTTGCGCCAGACTTCGGCCGCGGCGCGCGGATCGTAGCCGGCGCGCGCGGCGAGTTCCATCCCGACCAGATCGGCGTCGGTCTCCTGCCTGCGCGCGTAGGGAAGGCTCACGGCGAGGTCCGCGGCGCGCGCGAGCAGCTCGGTCGAGAGCTGGCCGAGGTTGAAGAGCGCCGCGGCGACGGCGACGCCGACGCTTTTCAATACCTGCTCGGACATGCGTGCGCGCCCGTGCTCGAGCAGCGCGTGCGCGATCTCGTGCCCCATCACCGCCGCCACCTCGTCGTCGGTGAGCTGAAGGGCGTCGAGGATGCCGCTGAAGAAGGCGATCTTGCCGCCCGGCATGCAGAAGGCGTTCACGGTCCGCGACTGGATGACGTTCACCTCCCAGCGCCAATTTTCGGCGTCGCGGTTGAAGCGCGCCGAATGCGGTATCAGCGCGCGCGCGATGTTGCGCAGCCGCTCGACTTGCCGGCGGTCGGTGTTGAGAAGGCCCTTCTGCGCCGCCTGGCGCATGAGCTGCGAGTACTGCTGCGCGGCGCTTCGCTCCACGGTGGAGGCGGGCAGCAGCAGCAGACGGCTCTTCTCGACCTTGACGCCCGTCTCGGGCTGCGCGAGCGCAGCCGCGGCCGCGAACAGAGCGGCAAAGGCAACCGCTCTCACAGCGAATCGAAATGCCGCACCATGCGCCGGCGCATGGCCGAGTCGGGCAACGGGCCGTGAGCCGCGATGGATTGTGGGGACCGCATCACGTTGGCTCCGCAAACGTGAGCGGTCCCCGCAATTGGGCCTTGCGGTCACAGCGCATCCACGTACTCCGCCATGCGCCGGCGCATGGCCTCGTCGGGCAACGAGCCATGACCTGCGGCCAAATTGTCCGCCATGTGGTCAGGCCGGCCGGTGCCGGGAATCGCGCAGGTCACCGCCGGATGGCCGAGGATCCACTTGAGGAAGTACTGCGCCCAGCTCGCGATGCCGAGCTCGGCCGCCCAGCCGGGCAGCGGCTTGCCGCGTACGCGGCGAAAGAGCGCGCCTTCCGCAAACGGCCGGTTGGCGATCACCGCGACGCCGCGCTCGCGCGCAAGCGGCAGCAGCCGCCGGGCGGCCTCGCGCTCGGCGAGCGAATAGTTGATCTGCAGGAAATCCCAGCGCACGGCCTTCAGCCACTTCTCGACCTCGTCGTAGGCCGAGGCGGTGTAATGCGTGATGCCGATGTAGCGCACGCGCCCGGCGCCCTTCCATTCGGCGAGCGTGCCTGCATGGGTGGCGACGTCCACGAGGTTGTGCACCTGCATGAGATCCATCGTGCTCACGCGCAGGCGCCGGAACGAGGTCTGCATCTGGCCGATGCCTTCCGCTCGCCCGCTCGTCCACACCTTGGTCGCGATGAAAAGCCGCTCGCGGATCGCGAGCTCGGCGCACAGTTCGCCGAGCACGGATTCGGCCGATCCGTACATCGGCGAGGAATCCACCAGCCGGCCGCCGCCGGCGTGAAAGAGCTTCAGCACCTCGCGCAGCGGCGCCCTCGCCGCCGCGTCGGCGCCGACGTCGAATACCTGCCACGTGCCCAGACCGATCACCGGCAGCGGCTCGCCGCTCGCCGGGATGGGCCGCGAGAGCATCGAACCGGTCCGGGATCGCGAAGAAGGCGTCATGGCGCTTGCCGCGAACGCCGCAAGCGCCCGCAACGTCGCCCGGCGCGAGGGGTTCATGCGCGCGATTCTATCCGCGCGGCGCCGGCTGCCCGCGCCCGAGCCAGAAGCTCACCGCGACCCAGGCCGCGGCCACCGGCAGCATCGCGAACGCGAGGCCCGAGGCGCCGAGCCCGAGGGCGCGCAGCGCCTGCACGAGCCATCCGGAGAGCACGTCGCCGCCGCGGTACACGACGGTGTCAATGAAGTTCTTCGCCTTGTAGCGCTCCTCGCGCGCGACCACCGTATAGAGCGCCTCGCGCACCGGCTTGGAGATCGCGAATTCGCCCACGCGCCGCGTGACGCCGAAGGCGACGAGCACCGCCAGCGTCGGTGCCGCGCCGAGCAGCGCGAACCCGGCGAGGGATGCGAGCGGCATCAGCGCGAGCATCCAGCCCGTGCCGAGCCGCAGCGACAGGCGCGCGGTGACGAAAAGCTGGACGATCAGCGTGAGCGAATTCACCGCGAGGTCCACGGTGGCGAACAGCCGCGTGCGCTCGGCGGGATCGGCGATCGCCGCGCCCACGATCTCGACCTGCTGGAAGTAGAGCGAGGTCGAGAGCACGGTGTAGCACAGCAGCCATGCGCCGATGCCGAGCAGATACGGCGAGGTGAGCGCCGCGCGCGCACCCGCGAGGATCGAGCCGCCGACCGGCTCCTCGGCGGGCGGCTCGCCCCGGCGCGGATGGCGTCGCGCCCAGGCGGCCAGAGCGCGGATGCACAGAATGCTCGCCGCGAGCGCGGCCGCCGAGACGAGGAGCAGGTTGGCCGGCCCGAGCGCCGGCGCGAGCTGCGCGGTGAGCGTCGGCCCGGCGATCGCGCCGCAGCTTCCGCCGGCGGCGATCGCCGGGAAAAGCCGCGCCGCCTGCGAGCGGTCGAAGACATCGGCCATGAAGCTCCAGAACACCGACACCGCGAACAGGTTGAACACGCTCACCCAGACGAAGAAGGCGCCGGCGGCAAGGGGCGAGGCGCCGCCGCGCAGCGCGAGCCAGAAGCCCGCGAGGTTGAGCACGAAGAACGCATACGTCGCCGCGAGCAGCCGCGCGCGCGGCAGGCGCGCGCACAGCCAGCCCCAGGCGGGCACGAGCGCGAGCATGGTCGCGAACGTGGCGGTGAAGATGAGCGGCAGGCGCGCCGCGCCCGCCTGCACCGCGAGCTCGTCCCGCACCGGCCGCAGCACGTAGTACGCGGCGAGCAGCAGGAAGAAATAGAGGAAGGATCCGCCGAGCGCGGCCAGTTCGTGCGGCTGCGCCCGGACAAGGCGGCAGAGCCAGTCGCGCATGCGCTATAGTAGCCGAGGCATCGGGTCCTTCCGGGGAGGGGATGATGGGCATCTGGATTTTTCTCGGCGTCCTCGCCGCGATCTTCTTCTTCGCCGTCTCCATCTACAACAGGCTGGTGGCGCTGCGCCAGCGGTTCAGGAACGCGTTCGCGCAGATTGACGTGCAGCTGAAGCGTCGCTACGACCTGATCCCGAATCTCGTCGAGGCGGCGAAAGGCTACCTCGCGCACGAGCGCCAGACGCTGGAGGCGGTCGTCGCGGCGCGCAGCGCCGCGGTGAGCGCGGCGCAGAAGGCCGCCGCCGCGCCGGGCGAGGCGGCCGCGATGCAGGGCCTGGCGCAGGCGGAGGGGGCGCTCGGCGGCGCGCTCGGGCGGCTGCTCGCGCTCTTCGAGGCCTATCCGGACCTCAAGGCGAGCCAGAACATCCTGCAAGTGCAGGAGGAACTCGCCTCGACCGAGAACAAGATCGCGTTCGCGCGCCAGGCCTACAACGACGCGGTGATGGAATACAACACCCGGCGCGAATCGTTCCCGGATTCGATCATCGCCGGCATGTTCCACTTCGCCGAGGCGGCGCTCTTGGAGGCGACGGAGTCGGCCGAGGAGCGCAAGGCGCCGAAGGTATCGTTCCAGTAACGCGCGAGCGTCCACGCCCGCGCCGGGCGCGTCATGGCGACGTTTTTCGAGCAGCAGGACGCCGCGCGCCGCAACACGAAGATCCTCGTGCTGCTGTTCGCGCTGGCGGTGGCCGGCGTCATCATCGCGGTGGATCTGGTGCTGGGCGTCGCTTACGTCTGGCTGGCGCAAGATCGTCTGCTGATGTATGGCGAGGCACCGGGGCCGCTCGCGCTTTACCGGCTCGTGCCGCCAGCCGTCTTCGGCTGGGGCGCGGCGATCACCGCGCTCGTCATCCTCGGCGTGAGCGTGCGGAAGGTGGCGCAGCTTGCGCAGGGCGGACGCAAGGTCGCCGAGATGGTCGGCGCGAGGCGGGTGCGACCGGACACGGCGGATCTGCCGGAGCGCCGCTATCTCAACGTGGTCGAGGAAATGGCGATCGCCGCCGGCATGCGCGTGCCGGCGGCGTACGTGATGGACGGCGAAGCCGGCATCAACGCCTTCACCGCCGGCTACGAGCCGTACGACGCGGTGGTCGCGGTCACGCGCGGGGCGCTGGAGAAGCTCAACCGCGACGAGCTGCAGGGGGTGATCGGCCACGAGTTCAGCCACATCCTGAACGGCGACATGCGGCTCAACGTGCGCATGCTCGGCGTGCTCGCCGGCATCGTCTTCATCGGCTCGGTGGGCGAGTTCCTGATGCGCTCGCAGCGCGGCAACTCGCGCGGCTCGAACGCAATCGGGACGCTGGGCCTTGCGCTGTTCGTGATCGGCTACGTCGGGCTCTTCTTCGCGCGGCTCATCAAGGCGGCGGCGTCGCGCCAGCGCGAGTTCCTCGCCGATGCGGCGAGCGTGCAGTTCACGCGCAATCCGGATGGCATCGCCGGAGCCCTCGACCGCATCCGCGCCGAGCCCGGGGGAGCCCTGATTCGGGACCGCCACGCCGAGGATCTCTCGCACATGTTCTTCGCCGAGAGCGTGTCGCTCTGGTTCGAGCGCCTCTTTGCGACGCACCCGCCGATCGAGGAGCGCATCCGGCGCGTACATCCGCGCTTTCAGGCGCAGGCCTATCGCGGCAGACGCGCGCCCGAAGCGAAGGCGAGCGACGAGGCGGATGCGGCGGGCGTGTCGCGCCGCGAGGCCGCCGCGGCGGTGCTGGGTGAAGCCGCGGTGCTCGCGGGGTCGGGACGGCGCGCGGGCGACCTCGGGGTGCGCTGGGGCCGCTCGGCCGGCGAGAGCGCCGCGCTCGTCGGAACGCTCGACGGCGCGAAGGTGGATTACTCGCGCCGGCTGCTCGCGGCGCTTCCCGCCGAGCTGCGCGAGCGTCTTCGCACGCGCGAGGGCGCGCGCGCGGCGCTCGTGGCGCTTCTGCTCGCGCCCAATCAGGAGGTGATGCGGGCGCAGCTCGATGCGCTTGCCGCCGAAGGCCTCGGCGTGGTGGGCGAGGAAGCGGCCAGGGCGGCGACGCATACCGCACGGCTCACCCCGGCGTTTCATCTCCCGCTCGTTGATCTCGCTCTGCCTGCGCTCAAGCCGGCGCCGGAGGAATTCCGCAGGGACACGGTGCGCGCGCTCGACGCGGTGATCCGCGCCGACCGCCGCGTGTCGCTGCACGAGTTCGTCGTGCTGACGCTCGTGCGCGATCAGCTCCTGCCCGCGCCGCCGGCCGCGGGGTGGCCGAAGCGCCTCGCCGATCTGCGCGCGCAAGCCGCGCTCGTGCTCGCGCTGGTGGCGCAGGCGGGCGTCCGGCCGGACGCACCACAGGCGCGCGAGGCGGCCGCGCGCGCCGCGATCGAAGCAGGCGCGGCCGAAATGGGACTCGACGCGCAGGCGGTCGCGGGCGCCGAGGTCACGCTGGAGAGCGCCGGCGCCGCGCTTGAAGCGTTGAGACGGCTCGCGCCGCTGCAGAAGGCGCTGCTTGTGAAGGGTCTGTTCGCGGCGGCGACGCACGACGGCACGATCCGGCTTGCCGAAGCCGAGCTGCTGCGCCTCGTCGCCGCGGTGCTCGACTGCCCGCTGCCGCCGCTCCTTGAGACGCTCGATCCCGCTACACTCGCGGCGTGAGTCACGCTGAACTGCAAGCCGCGCTGCGCGAAGCGGTACGGGGCGAAGTGCGCTTCGACGCGGGCGCGCGCGCGGCCTACGCCTCGGACGCTTCCAACTACCGGCAGGTGCCGATCGGGGTGGTGCTGCCGCGGAGCGTGGACGACATCGTCGCCGCGGTGGCGATCTGCCGCGCGCACGGCGCGCCGGTGCTCGCGCGCGGCGGCGGCACCTCCCTTTGCGGCCAGTCGGTCAACGTCGCGGTGGTGATTGACGCCTCCAAGTATCTCGACCGGGTGGTGGACATCGAGCCGGCGGCGCGGCTTGCGCGCGTCGAGCCGGGCGCGGTGTGCGATGCGCTGCGCGCCGCGGCCGAACGCCATGGCCTCACCTTCGCGCCGGACCCGGCGACGCACTCGCGCTGCACGCTGGGCGGCATGATCGGCAACAACTCCTGCGGCCCGCACTCGGTGATGGCGGGAAAGACCGTCGAGAACGTCGAGGCGCTGGAAGTGCTCACCTACGACGGCGCGCGCTTCTGGTGCGGCGCGACCTCCGAAGAGGAACTGGAGGCGATCATCCGCCGTGGCGGCCGCCAGGGCGAGATCTACGCGGCGCTGCGCACGCTGCGCGATCGCTACGCCGAGCGGATCCGCCGCGGGTTTCCGCGCATCAAGCGGCGCGTCTCCGGCTACAACCTCGATCAGCTCCTGCCCGAGAACGGCTTTCACGTCGCGCGGGCGCTCGTGGGCTCGGAGGGGACCTGCGCGCTCACGCTCCAGGCGCTCGTGAGGCTCGTGAGAAGCCCGCGCGAGCGGGTGCTTCTCGTCATCGGCTTCGCCGACATCTACGCCGCAGGGGACGCTGTGCCGCAGGTGCTCGCGGCCGGTCCGATCGCCTGCGAGGGGCTGGACACCGGGATCATCGGCGGGCTGCGCGAACGCGGCCTGCGCCTTGCGGACATCGCGCTCCTGCCGGAGGGAGGCGCCTGGCTCATGGTCGAGTTCGGCGCCGATACGCGGCCGGAGGCGATCGAGCGCGCCCGCGCGCTTCAGGCGCGCCTGGGCGGCAAACTGATCGAGGACAAGGCGCTCGCCAACCGCATCTGGACGATCCGGGAAACCGGCGCCTCCGCGACCGCGCTCAAGCTGAAGGGCACGCCCGGCCCCGATCCGGTCGTCGGTTGGGAAGACGCGGCGGTGGACCCGCAGCGCCTGGGCGACTACCTGCGCGAGTTCCAGGCGCTCGTGGACCGCTACGGCTATCGCACGTCGCTCTACGGGCATTTCGGCGACGGCTGCGTGCATGCGCGCATCACCTTCGACCTGCGCACGCCGGCGGGCCTTGCGCACTGGCGCAGGTTCCTCTTCGACGCCGCGGCGCTCGTCGTGAAATACGGCGGCTCGCTCTCGGGCGAGCACGGCGACGGCCAGGCGAAGGCGGAGCTTCTCCCGGTCATGTACGGCCCGGAGCTGATGCAGGCGTTCCTCGAGTTCAAGCGCATCTGGGACCCCCTGGGCCGGATGAACCCGGGAAAGCTCGTGGACGCGCAGGGCGCCGTCTACCGCGTGGACGAGCATCTGCGGCTGGGCCCGGCGTACCGCCCGGTGAACGTGGCCACGCGCCTGGATTTTTCGAGCGAGGTGGGCGAGGGCTTCGCGCGGGAACTGGAGCGCTGCGTCGGCATGGGCAAGTGCCGCTCGCTCGAAGGCGGCACGATGTGCCCGAGCTACCGCGCGACGCGCGAGGAGCGCTACTCGACGCGCGGGCGCGCGCGGCTGCTTGCCGAGATGCTGCGCGGCGAAGTGATCACCGAGGGCTGGGAAAGCGACGCGGTTCGCGAGGCGCTCGACTGGTGCCTTGGCTGCAAGGGCTGCAAGAGCGACTGCCCGACGCACACCGACATCGCGGCCTGGAAGGCGGAATTCCTCTCGCACTACCACGAGAAGCGGCCGCGGCCGCTTGCGACGAGTTTCTTCGCCCGCGTAGGCGAGTGGGCGCCGCTTGCCGCGCGGCTGCCGCGCCTTGCCAATTGGCTGGCCGGCGCACCGGGCGCGGGCGCGCTCGCAAGGCGCGCACTGGGAATCTCATCCGCGCGGCCCCTGCCACGTCTTGCCGTTCGAACACTGCGCGAGCGATTCGCGGCCCGTCGCTTGCACGCGGACCCGGCAACTCCCGGCACCGGCGAGCCGGTGATCCTTTTTCCCGACACCTTCACCAACCACTTCCGGCCGGAGGCGGGCATCGCCGCGGCCGAAGTGCTGCAAGCGGCCGGCTTTGGCGTGCAACTTGCGCCCGAAGGACTCTGCTGCGGCCGTCCGTATTACGACGCCGGCATGCTGGACGAGGCGCGCGCGGCGATGCGGAAAATCCTGGACGCACTTGCGCCCGCGATCCGGGCGGGCGTTCCCCTGGTGGTGCCGGAGCCGGGCTGCCTGTCGGTCTTTCGCGACGAGCTGCGCCGCCTCTTTCCAGCCGATACCCGGGCGCGAGAGCTCGCGCGCCTTGCGACGTCGCTCGGCGAACTGCTCGCCGAGCGGGGCTGGAAACCGGCGGCGATCGGCGGGCGGGCGCTCGTCCATGGCCATTGCCACCGCAAGGCGCTGGGAGGCATCCAGGCCGATATCGCGCTGCTCGAAGCCGCCGGCCTCGAGGTGCACGCCCCGGACACCGGATGCTGCGGGATGGCCGGCGCCTTCGGTTTCCGGCGCGAGACTTACGAGGCGTCAGTGCGCATCGCGGATCTGGCGCTGCTTCCGCGGGTGAGGGCGGCGTCGCCGGCCACCCTGATCGTCGCCGACGGGTTTTCCTGTCGGGAGCAGATCGAGGGCCTCACCGGGCGCGTGACGCTGCACCTTGCCGAGGTGCTCGCGCGTTCGCTGCCTTCCGCTACGGAGCGCCGGCCAGCTCGCGCGTGAGTTGCGCCGCCGGCAGCTCGCGGCAGCCGGTCGCGTTCTGCCCGGCCCAGAGGGGCGAAAAATCGCCGCTTGCGCGCGCTTCGGCCGCCGCGCGCAGCGGCGCGACTGCGGCTGCGGCAAGCGGAAACGCGGGGGCGGCAGGGCTGATCGGGCCGATCTCGCGCATCAGCCGGTTGACGATCCCGCGGGCCGGGCGCCCGGTGAAGAGGTTGGTGAGCGCCGTGTGACCCGCGGCGTCGCCTTTGAGGGCGGCGCGGTGCACGGGGCTGGTCGTCGCCTCCGGGCAGAGCAGGTACGCGGTGCCGACCTGCACGCCGGCGGCGCCCAGTGCGAGCGCGGCCGAAACACCCTCCGCGTCGGCGATGCCGCCGGCGGCGATGACCGGCACCCGAACCGCCCGCAGGATCCGGCGAACGAGCGCGATGGTGCCGGCCTGCGTCGTCAGGTCCTCGCCGAGGAAGATGCCGCGGTGCCCGCCGGCTTCCAGGCCCTGCGCGATGATCGCGTCCGCACCGTGCGCCTCGAGCCATTGCGCTTCTTCGACAGTCGTCGCAGAAGAGAGCACTTTCGCCCCGAGCCGCTTGACGTGCGCGAGCAGGTCGGGGGCCGGAAGCCCGAAGTGAAAGCTCACCACCGGCGGGCGAAACGCCTCCAGCACCCGAGCCGCCTCGGGGCCGAAAGGCACGCGGCCGGCGCCCGCCGGCACGCGTTCCGGGTCGAGCCCGAACTCGCGGTAATAGGGTGCCAGCACCTCCCGCCAGCGCGCCTCGCGCGCCCGATCCGGCGCCGGCTGCGCATGGCAGAAGAAGTTGACGTTGAAGGGCTTGCCGGTCTGCGCCCGGATGGCGGCGAGCTCCGCGCGCATCTGCTCCGGCGAGAGCATCGCGCACGGCAGCGAACCGAGCCCCCCGGCATTGGATACCGCGACGGCGAGCGCGGCGCCGTTCGAGCCCGCCATCGGGGCCTGGATGAGCGGTAACTCGGTGCCGAGCAGCGCGCGCAGCGCGCCCGCCGCGCTCATCCCGGCCGCCCGGGAGAGCGGCTTCGGGACGACAGCCGCCCGCCGAGCCGAATTCCTCCGGAAAGCGGTACCGCCGCCCTGGACGCCGCGGCCGAGGCGTACATCTCAGGCGAGCTTCTTCAGCACGGCGACTGCACGCGCGGCGTCCTCGGCGCTGTCGAGCGCCACGAACCCGACGAACTTGCGACCGATCGCGGTGGCCGCGAACCCGCGGAAGGAAATGCCCGCCTCCGCCAGCGCCCGCGCGATTCGCGCCGCGATGCCCGGCTTGTCCGAGCCTTCGATGCGCACCGAATGAATCGAGGGGGACTTCGCGAACCCCGCCTCCTGCGCCGCCCGGATCGCTTTGGCCCCCTTGACCGGGTAGATGAACAGGATCCCCTTGCCCGGGTTTTCCGGCGTGCGCCGGGCAAGCGCGAACTCTAGGTTGACCCCCGCCCTCGCCAGCGGCTCGAACTTCTCGGCCGCACCGCCGACGCGGTCCTCGATGGTCGCCGTCCAGGTGTCTGCGCGTGTGACTTTGAGTGCCATGGTGTCCTCCTCTTGTCGAACCCGGCCGCCAATCCTACGCCTACTAGAATGGCTGCATGAAGCGATTGCTTGCCGCGCTCCTATTCGCCCTTGCCGCGGCGGCGCGCGCCGAGACCCCGGAGGCGCGCCTGTTTGCCGCCATCGAGCAGGGCAAGCCGCTGGTGGCCGAGGGCATCGTCGAGCGCGGCGGCGCGGACCTGAACGCGCGCAACGAGGCCGGCGAAACGCCCCTGCACCGGACGATAGACAAGGGCTATCGGGAGCTCGCCGCCCTGCTGGTGAGAAAGGGCGCCAGAGTCGCCGCGCGCACCCGGAACGGCGAAACCCCTCTGCATTACGCCGCCCTGCACGACGATCCCTGGTTTACCGCGCTGCTCCTTGCGGCCGGCGCCGATCCGCGCCTGCGCAATGACGACGGCGAGTCGCCGCTTTACTGGGCGGTGCTCACCGGCAACGCGGAAACGGCCAGGCTGCTCGCCGAGCGCGGGGCCGACCCGCGGGTCAAGGACCTGCGCGGCAACACGCTGCTCCACGCGGCCGCCGACGGCGGCTTCGCCGGGCTGGTCGAGTGGCTTCTCGCCCTGGGGCTCGATCCACGCGAAGCCAACCGGCAGGGCAGGCGCCCCGTGGATTACGCGCGCGAGCGCCGGCATGCGCAGGTGGTGAAGCTGCTGGAGCGCTTCGAGCGATAGGTCCGGGCGCGGCCGGGCCGCCCGGGCCCCGCGGGCACCGCTTCCTGCGCCGGCCGCCATTCCCGGTTATATTTCGCCCCGGTCAGGGCAAGCCCTCGGGAAAGGCGCATGCACGCGACGCAGATCCGCCAGAAGGACGGGGTGTTCTACTTCGTCAGCTACAAGGCGAAGGAGCTCCTCGCGAAGGTGCGCTTCATCAGCCGGTTCTACGGCGAGCAGGGCGAGATCGGGCCCTCGCGCATCGCCGAGGACGACGACATCGCGCAGTTCATCGCCCGCATCGAAAAAAGCGACCAGGCGTTCCAGAGGGCGCTCTCGCGCACCAAGGTGCGCCAGCTCACCAATTTCTACGAGACCGCGGTGTCGCAGCCGGCGATCCCGGGCACGGTGCTGCTTTTCACGCACGAGAAGCTGCAGTTCCGCGCCGAGAACGCCGACGGCTTCGGCAGCCTGTCGGAGCCCTCGTCGAAGTTCCTGATCATTGACGGCCAGCATCGCCTCGCCGCGCTGCACTTCTACATGCAGGAGCGGCCGGCGGACGCGGCGACGATCCACGTGCCCTGCATCATCTTCGACGGCAGGAGCGAGGACTTCGCCGCGGAGATGTTCGTCATCATCAACTCGACGCCGACGCGCATCAACAAGAGCCACCTGATAGACCTGTACGAGCGCGTCTCGTGGGCGGCGCCGGATCGCAAGTTCGCCGCGCGCCTGGTCGAGAGGCTCTACAGCGAGGGCGACAGCCCGCTGCGCTACCGGATCAATCGCCTGGGCGGGCGCAGCCTGCGCGACAAGTGGGTGCTGCAGGCCGAGCTCTTCAACGAGCTGCACCGCTGGGTGCGCGGTCGCTGGCGCTCGATCCAGCTCGCGGGCGGCACGCCGAAGGAGCTGCCGCGCTACTACGCCATCGTGCGCGACTTCCTCAAGGCGGCGAAGGCCGCCTTCGGCGACAAGGTCTGGGGCAACGACGCGTACATGGTCACGAAACCGGTGACCATCAAGGCGATGATTCGGGTGTGCGCCGACCTGGCACGCGAGGACGCCGATCCCGAGGAAGGGCGGCTGGAGCGCTGGACGAAGCGCCTCGAGCCCTGGGGCGAGATGGCGAAACTCTTCCGCGAGGAAGGTTTCTACGAACGCTTCCCGGCGAAGGGCGAGGTCGAGCGCGTCGCGCGCGTGCACAAGGACCTCGCGCGCGCCGCGGGCATCGAGCCGAGCAGGAAGCCCTAAAAGCCGATCGCGCGCTCGGCGCCGAGCGCCTCGATCGCGTCCTCTGCGTAGCCCAGTTCCGCAAGAATCGCGCGCGTGTGCGCGCCCAGCGCCGGCACCGCGTCCATGCGCGCCTCGAACCGGTCGAGATTGAACGGCGGCTTGAGCGCCTCGACCGCGCCGGCGGGCGTGGCGATCGTCGCACGCCGGCCGCGCGCGTCGAGCTGCGGGTGCCGCCAGAACCCGTGCATGTCGCGCAGCTCGGCGTTGGCGATGTCGGCCGCCTCCAGCCGCCGCAGCACCTCCTCGGAGGAAAGCCCGGCGAAGACGCGCTCGATCTCGGCGTGCATCGCGGCGCGGTTCGCCTGTCGCGCCGGACCGCTCGAAAAACGCGGGTCGGCCGCGAGAGCGGCGTTGCCGAGCACGATCTCGCAGAAGCGCGCGAACTCGCGCTCGTTCTGCACCGACAGGAAAACCGTGCGGCCGTCGCCGGCCCGGAACGGCCCGTAGGGCACGATCGTGGCGTGCCAGGCGCCGGATCGCGGCGGCGGCTCGCCGCCGTAGGCGGTGTAGTAGGCGGGAAACCCCATCCATTCGCCGAGCGACTCGAACATCGTGATGTCCAACGTCGCGCCGACGCCTTCGCGCTCGCGGCGGATGAGCGCGGCGAGGATGGAGGAAAAGGCGTACATGCCGGCGGCGATGTCGGCGACCGGGATCCCGGCCTTCGCCGGCGCGTCCGGCGTGCCGGTGACCGAGACGAGCCCGGTCTCGCACTGCACAAGCAGGTCGTAGGCCTTTTTCGCGGCGTAGGGGCCGGACGGGCCGTAGCCGGAGATGCCGCACCAGATGAGCTTCGGGTGCTTCGCGCGCAGGCGCCCGGCGCCGAGACCGAGGCGCTCGGCGGCGCCGGGGGCGAGGTTCTGCACGAACACGTCGGCGCGCGCAAGCAGCCGGTCGAGGATTTCGGCCGCGCGCGGATGCTTGACGTCGAGCGCGAGGCTTTCCTTGGAGCGGTTCACCCAGACGAAGTGCGACGAGAGCCCCTTCACGGTGCGGTCGTAGCCGCGCGCGGCATCGCCCTCGCCGGGGCGCTCGATCTTGATCACCCGGGCCCCGAGATCGGCGAGCTGGCGCGTGCAGAACGGCCCGGCGATCACCTGCTCCAGGCCGACGACCGTGACGCCTTCGAGCGGCCGGCTCACGCGAAGACGATCTCCAGCCCGGGCAGCGCGAGCCCTTCGAACGAGGTGGTCCAGCGCTCGCCGGCGGCGACCGGATGCGCATCGGTGAGCGTGCCGGTGCTCACCCAGTCGCCCGCGCCGAGCGCGGGCGCCTCGGCATCGCGCGCGAGCGCCTCGACGAGCCACGCGAGCGCCGCAAGCGGGCTGCCGAGCACGTTCGCGCCCGAGCCGCGCTCGATGAGCGCGCCGTCGCGGCTGAGCGCGACGGTCGCGGCAGGAAGCCGCGCGGCGAGGTCGCCCAGCGCCTGCGCCGGCACCGGCGCGCCGAGCACGAGCCTGCCGTGCAGGCCGTTGTCGGCGATCGAATCGGCGAGCCCGAGCTTCCAGCCTGGATGGTGGCATTGCACGATCTCCACGGCATGCGCCACCGACTCGATCGAGGCAAGGAGCGAAGCGGTATCCGCACCCGCGGGCGCGGCCTTCAGCCGGAAGGCGATTTCGGGCTCGATCCTCGGCTGCGCGAGGCCGGCGAGCGGCACGACGGCGCGCCCGTTCGCCGCCTCGATCAGCGTCCGGTCATAGACGAAACCCCAGATCGGCTCGAAGACCCCGTAACGCGGCCAGATGGTGCGGTTGGTGAAGCCGATCTTGCGTCCGAGCGGCCGCCAGCCGCCGGCGAGGCGATGCTGGTGCAGCTTTCTCGCCGCAGCGGCGGCGGTCGCAGCGGACGGGCGCGGCTCGCGGCCGCTGAACGGCGGCGCAAGCGCCGCGGTTTCGTTCAGCGCCGCAAGCTCCGCGGCGATCGTGGTTGCGTCCATGGGCGAGGGATTCTAAATTAGCCGCATGGACGAGCTCGATCCGGCGCTGGCGTGGGCGATCCTGGGCCTGATGCTGGTCGTGATCGAGCTGCTGAGCGGCACTTTTTACCTGCTCGTGCTCGGATTGGCCGCCTTCGGCGCCGCGGCCGCGGCGTGGGCCGGGCAGGACTTCGCGTTGCAGGCGCTCGTTGCCGGCGCGATCGCCGGCGCGGGCTGCTATGCGGTGCATGCTTATCGGGTGCGGCAGGCGGCGCAGCGGATGCCCTCGCTCGACGCCGGCCAGCCGGCGACCTTCGAGGCCTGGATAGACGAGCGCTCGCGCCTTGCGCGCGTGCGCTACCGTGACGCGGTGTGGGAGGCGGTGGTGGAGGAGGGCGCGTCGCCCGCGAGCGGCACGGTCCTGTACGTCAACGACGCGAGCGGCAACACCCTCAGGGTGAGCGCGCGGCGCCCCGCTTGAGCAAACGAAAGGGAGGAGGCCGATCATGCTGACCAAGCTGCTCATCGCGGCCGTCGTGTCCATCGCGGCGGCGTTCGTTCCGGCGACCGAGAAGTACGCGGGGTGGATCTTCTTTCTCGCCGTGGTGGTCGCGTTCGTGATCGAGGGCGTGCGCATCGTGCCGCAGCAGCACGCCTATGTCGTCGAACGCCTCGGGCGCTTTCACACGATCCTGGAGCCGGGGCTCAACCTCATCATCCCGTTCCTCGACCGCGTCGCGTATCAGCATTCGCTCAAGGAGGTGCCGCTCGACGTGCCCGAGCAGGTGTGCATCACCAAGGACAACACGCAGCTCGCGGTGGACGGCATCCTCTACTACCAGGTGACCGACCCTCGGCTTGCCTCCTACGGCTCGGCGAACTACGTGGTGGCGATCACGCAGCTCGCGCAGACGACGCTCCGGAGCGAGATCGGCAAGATGGAACTCGACAAGACCTTCGAGTCGCGCGACGAGATCAACCGCCAGATCGTGAGCGTGCTCGACGAGGCCGGGCGCAACTGGGGGATCAAGGTGCTGCGCTACGAGCTGAAAAGCCTGACGCCGCCGGAGTCCATCCTGCGCGCGATGCAGCAGCAGATCACCGCCGAGCGCGAGAAGCGCGCCGTGATCGCCAAGTCCGAGGGCCAGCGCCAGGAGGAGATCAACATCGCCGAGGGCGAGCGCCAGGCGGCGATCCTCAAGTCCGAGGGCGAGAAGCAGGCGGCGATCAACAAGGCGCAGGGCGAGGCGACCGCGATCCGGCTGATCGCCGAGGCGACCGCGGCCGGCGTGCGCGCGGTCGCGGAGGCGATCTCCGATCGCGGGGGGCTCGACGCCGCGAACCTCAAGGTCGCGCAGCAGTACGTCGAGGCCTTCGCCAACCTCGCCAAGGCGTCGAACACCATGATCGTCCCGGCGAGCGCCGGCGACGTCGCCGGCTTCATCGCCACCGCGATGACGGTCCTGGAGCGCACGCGCGCGGCGCAGGCCGGCGCGGCGAAAGCCTAGGAGCCCGCCATGGCCGCCCTCGCCATGAACCACTTCACCATCCTCACCGACGATCTGCCGGCGACGCTCGCTTTCTACGAGGAGCATCTGGGCCTCAAGCCCGGTCCGCGCCCGCCTTTCAGTTTCCCCGGCGCCTGGCTGTACGCCGAGGGTGGAACCGAGGCGATCCTGCACATCGTCGCAGGGCGCTCGCGCGACGAGCTGGTGCCGGGGGTGATTGACCACATGGCCTTCACCGGTCGCGGGCTCGCCGAGGCGGTGGCGCGGCTCAAGGCGCGCGGCATCGCCTACGAGCTGCGCAAGCTGCCGGCGTACGGGACCTGGCAGCTCTTCTTTCACGATCCGAACGGCGCCAAGGTCGAGCTGGACTTCGATCCCGCGGAGCCCGCCCCTGGCTGAAGGGCCGCATGGACGCGCAGCTCCGCGATGACGGCGGGCGACTGGCGGTGAACGCGCGCCGGTCCCCGCCCGAGCCGCGGGTCGAGTTCGGCCGGGATGCGGCGCGCGCGGCCTGGGTCGTGCGCGACAACGGCGTCGGCTTCGACATGCACTACGCGGGCAAGCTCTTCCGACCGTTCGAGCGCCTGCACAGCGAGCAGGAGTTCACCGGCACCGGCATCGGCCTCGCGATCGTGCGGCGCGTGGTCGAGCGCCACGGCGGGCGCGTGTGGGCGGAGGCCGCCCCCGGGGCGGGAGCGGCTTTTTACTTCACGCTCGGCTGAACGGCGCCACGGCGCCGCGCGGCAAGCTGCGCCGCGCTGACGACCGCGAGCAATCCGAACCCGATGGCGTCGGTGATCAGTCCCGGCTTGATCAGGCAGAGCGCCGCGACGAAGAGCAGCGCACGCTGCCACATCGGAGCGAGGGTGAACAGCCACCCGAACAGGCTCGCGGCCAGGCACACCACGCCGATCGAGGCGGAGATCGCCGACCAGGCGACCCACGCCCACTCGGTGCCCCAGTCCCTGACGATGAGCAGCAGCGTCGGCTCGTACACGAACATGAACGGCACGATGTAGGCGGGCGCCGCCGCGCGCATGGCGGCGAAGCCCGCCGCCCACATGTTCGCCTTGGCGAGGCTCGCGGCGGCGAACACGGCGAGCGCGACCGGCGGCGTGATCGCCGACAGGATGGCGAAGTAGAACGCGAACATGTGCGCCGCCGGCGTCACCGCCGCCTTGCACTCGGGCGTCACCGGCGCCGGGCAGCCGGCCACGCCCAGCTTGATCACCGCCGGCACGAGCAGCGCCACCATCATGATGTAGGCGGGCGTTGTGGGCATGCCCATGCCGAGCACGATGCCGGCGGCCGCGGTGAGGACGAGCGCGAGGATCAGCGTGTCATGCGCGAGCGCGACCACCATCTGCGTGAACACGATGCCCAGACCGGTGATGGTGACGCAGGCGATGACGATCCCGGCTGCGGCGCAGGCCATCGCGACCGAAAGGGTGTTCTTCGCGCCGTCTTCGAGCGCCTCGATCACGCTGCGCCAGGTGATGCCTTGGCGTGTCGCGCGGCGCAGGAGCGCGAGCGGCAGGCAGGCGAGCGCGCCCACCAGCGCGCACAGCGGCGCCGAATAGCCGAGGATGAGGCCGACGAGCACGATCAGGATCGGAACGAAAAGGTGCCCGCGCGCGAGCATGACGTCGGCGAAGCGCGGCAGCTCCGACTGCGGCAGGCCGGCGAGGTTGTAGCGCTTCGCCTCGAAATGCACGGCGAAAAACACGGCGAGGTAATACAGGAACGAGGGCAGGATCGCCCACACCGTGATCTGCGCGTACGGGACGGCGAGGAACTCGGCCATGACGAAGGCGGCCGCGCCCATGATGGGCGGCATGAGCTGCCCGCCGGTGGAGGCGACCGACTCGACCGCGGCGGCGAAGGGCGGCCGGAAGCCGGTGCGCTTCATGAGCGGGATCGTGATCGGGCCGTCCACCATGACGTTGGCGACGGCGCTGCCGGAGACCGTGCCGAACAGGCTCGAGCTCACCACCGCCACCTTGCCCGGGCCGCCGGCGTAGCGGCCGGTGATCGCCATCGAGAAGTCCATGAAGAGCTGCCCGGTGCCGCTCCGTTCCATGAACGCGCCGAAGAGCACGAACAGCATCACGTAGGAAGCCGAGACGCCCAGCGTCGAGCCGAAGATGCCCTCGGTGGAGAGGTAGATCTGCTCGAGCAGCACCGGGAGCTTGACGTGCGTCGAGAGCGCGTAGGCGAGGAAGGCGGCCGCGGTGAGCGGCAGCGCCCAGCCGAGCACGCGCCGCGTCGCCTCCAGGACGATCGCGATGGCGACCACCGCCCAGAACTTGTCCGCCGCCGTCAGCTCGTCAATGTAGATGATGCGGTTGGTGTAGTACTCGTAGTTCCAGAAGATGTGCAGCACCAGGCCCCAGCCGGCGAGCATGAGCAGCGCGTCGAGCGTGCGCCAGGCGAGGCCTCCTTCGGCGCGCGAGGGGTAGAGCAGGAACACCAGCGTGAGCGCGAAGAGGAGATGCGTGCCGCGGAAGATCATCGCTTCCGGCGGCCCGAACGCCGCGACGTACATGTGATAGAGCGACATCGCGATCGCGACCAGGCTCACGACCGCCTTCAGCGCCGTGGCGCGCGGCGCGACCGCCTGCTTTTCCTCGCTCACCCGCCTCCCCCGAACGAAAAAAGGGCGGCCTCGGCCGCCCCCTTCGCCGCGACGCGCGCTAGAGCGCCCCGGCTTCCTTGTAGAACCGGAGCGCGCCCTTGTGCAACGGCACGCCGATGTCCTGCGCCATGTCCTTCGGCTTGATGCCCTCGATGGATTTCACCACCGCGGCCATCGCGTCCACGTTCGCGGCCATCGTCTTCGCCATCTGGTACACGGTGTCCTCCGGCAGGTCGCACGCCACCACCAGGTGCGTCGAGTAGCCGATCACCGGCACGTCCTTGTCCTGCTTCGGATAGGTGCCCGCCTTGATGATGAGCTTGTTGTGCCCGGGATTGGCCTTCTTGACGAACTCGAAGGTCTTGTCGTCCACCGGCACGAGCCTGACGTCGCGCGCGCTGGCGAGATCCATCACCGCGGAGGCGGGCGCCGTGGTGCCGAGCGTGAACACCTGCACATGGCCGTCCTTCATCATCGAGACCGCGTCGGTGTACGCGGCCTGGAAGTTGACCTTGGAAAGCGACTGGTAGGTGAGCCCGTTCGCCTTCAGGATCATGTCGGTGAGAAGCTCCGCGGTGTTGCCCTTGGGCTGGGTCACCAGCGCCTTGCCCTTGAGATCGGCGTAGGTGTTGATCTTCGCGTCGGCGAGCGCCACCACCTGGAAGTACTGAGGATAGAGGTTGGCGAGCTGGCAGACCCGGGTGACCTTCTTCGGATAGGGCGGCCGGCCTTCGAGCCCGTCCACCGTGGTGTTCGAGTTGGCGAGGCCGATATGCGCCTTGCCCTCGTCAATGCCGCGCACGTTGGCGATGCCGGCGCCGGGGGTTTGCGTGATCTGCAGGCCCGGGATCGCCTTTTCCCACATCCCCTTCAGGGCACCGCCGAGCGGAATCCACGAGCCACCCTGCGGGCCGGTCATGAACGTGACTTGCTGCGCCGCGCAAGGCGCGGCGGCGAGCGCTGCCGCGGCAAGCGCGATGGCCTTCAGTTTCATCGGACCTCCTCCGGAGAAAAACGGTGAACGAACGGAACCGGCGCCTATCATAGCGCAGGCGCGGACCGATTCGCCTTCAGGTGACCGGCGTCTTGACCGGCTTGCCGGCGAAGTGCAGCCGCAGGTTCTCGATCTGCAGCATGCCCATCGCGGTGCGCGTCTCCACCGTGGCGCTGCCCACGTGCGGCAGGATCACCGCGTTCTCCAGCGCGAACCACTCGGGGTTGACGTTCGGCTCGTTGTCGAACACATCCAGGCCCGCGCCGGCGATTTTCCCGGCCTTGAGGTAGGCGAGCAGCACCGGTTCGTCCACGACCGAACCGCGCGAGATGTTGACGAGGTATCCCTCGGGCCCCAGCGCGTCGAGCACCTCGGCGTTCACCAGCCGGCTCGTTTCCGGACCGCCCGGGGTCGCCACCATCAGGACATCCGATTTCTTCGCCAGCGTCACCGGGTCCGGGTCGTACGGGTAGTCCACGTTCTTGCGCGAGCGGTTGTGGTAGCGGATCTTCATGCCGAGGGCAACCGCGCGCCGGGCGATCGCCTCGCCGATCCGCCCGAGGCCCAGGATGCCCATCGTCTTTCCCCACACCGCCGTCGTGAGGGGATACGCGCCGCGGCTCGCCCAGTAGCCCGAGCGCAGGTAGTTTTCCGCCTGCGGAAAGCGGCGCAGGGTGTTCAGCACCAGGGCGATGGCGGTGTCGGCGACGCAGTCGTTCAGCACGTCCGGCGTGTTGGTGACGATGATGCCGCGCGCCTTCGCCGCCGCCACGTCAATCGCGTCCACGCCGACGCCGAAGTTGGAGATGATCTCCAGCTTCGGCAGCGCGTCCATGAGCGCGCGATCCGCCCCCCAGGGCCCGAAGGTGGCCAGTCCCCGCACCCGCGGCGCGAGCGCCTTCAGGAACGCGGCGCGGTCGGGCGCTTCGTAGAGGCGATGGCAGGCGAACTCGCGCTCCAGGATCTCCTGCGTCTTCGGGTAGATCGGACCCGTGATGATGATCTCAGGCTTCATGGTTCCTCAGGCTGAATCGAACTTCGCCCGCAGCGCCTCGGCGCCGCGCGCAAGCAGCGCCACGTCCGAGCCGACGGCGACGAACTGCGCGCCGGCGGCGAGCATGCGTTTCGCGTCCGCCTCGACCGGCGACAGGTATCCTGGCGCCTTGCCGCAGGCGCGGATGCGGCGCATCGCCTGCTCGATCACGGGCAGCACCGCCGGATTGGTGGTCTCGCCGGGATAGCCCAGGGATGCGTGCAGGTCGGCGGGCCCGATGAAGACGCCGTCCACGCCCTCGACCGCGCAGATCGCCTCCAGCCGATCGAGCGCGGCTTTCGTCTCGACCTGCACGAGCACAGCGATCTCCTCGTGCGCGCGCCGCGCGTAGTCCTTGATGCGGCCGAAGCGCGTCGCGCGCGTCGCGCCGGCCACACCGCGGACGCCCGCCGGCGGGTAGCGCGTCGCGGCGACCGCCGCGCGCGCTTCCTCGGCCGAGCACACATAGGGCACGAGCAGCGACTGCGCGCCGACATCCAGCACGCGCTTGATCGCCACCATGTCGTTCCACGGCACGCGCACCACCGCCTGCGTGGGATAAGGCGCCGCGGCCTGAAGCTGCGCGAGCAGCGACTCCAGGTCGTTCGGCGAATGTTCCATGTCGAGCAGGATCCAGTCGAATCCCGCCCCGGCGATCACCTCGACGGTGTAGTTCGACGACAGGCTCGACCACAGCCCGATCTGCGTGCGGCCGGCGGCGAGCGCGCGCTTGAAGGCGTTTTGCGGAAGGTCCATGGGGGCCGCATTGTAAACTCGCGCCATGACCGCAACCCGAATCCTCAAACCCGGGCCGCTCGCGCGCGCGATCGAGGCGGTGGTCGCCGCGGGCGGAAGCGACTCTCGCGAGGCGCGCATCGTCGCCGAGAATCTCGTCGCCGCCAACCTCGCCGGACACGATTCGCACGGCGTCGGCATGATCCCGCGCTACGTGGACGCGTTGCTCGAAGGCGGACTGAAGGTCAACCAGCACCCGGAAATCACCTTCGACGGCGGCGCGATGCTCGCGCTCGACGGCCGCATGGGCTACGGACAGGTCGTCGGGTTCGAAGCGATGGAAATCGCGATCGCGCGCGCGCGCGAGCACGGGCTGTGCGTGATGGCGCTTGCACGCGCTCACCACTTGTGCCGCATCGGCCAGTGGGCCGAACAGGCGGTGGCCGCGGGCCTGGTCTCGATCCACTTCGTCAACGTGATCTCGCGCGCGATCGTCGCGCCCTGGGGCGGGGCGGATGCGCGCTTCGGCACGAATCCCTTCACCATCGGCATTCCGCTGCCGGGAGAGCCCCCGTTCATCCTCGACATGGCGACCAGCGCCGTCGCCCAGGGCAAGATCCGCGTCGCCTACAACAAGGGCGAGCGCGTCAACCCGGAGTGGCTGCTCGACGACAAGGGCAATCCGACTACCGACCCGCGCTACGGCGTCATCGAGCCGTTCGGCGCGCTGCGCACCTTCGGCCTGCACAAGGGCTACGGCCTCGCGGTCGCGTGCGAGCTCCTTGGCGGCGCGCTCACCGGCGGCGGCACCTGGCATTCGGACGACAAGTCCAAACGCCGCGTCTGGAACGGCATGCTCACGATCCTCATTGACCCGAAGAGGCTCGGCACGGCGGAGGCGTTCTCCGCCGAGGCGCGGGCGTTTCTCGACTCGCTGCGCCGTTCCCCGGTCGCCCCGGGCTTCGACAAGGTGCGGATCGCCGGAGAGCCCGAGCGCGAAGCGCGCGAGCGGCGCAGCCGCGAAGGCATCCCGGTGGATGCGACCACCTGGGAGGAGATCGTCGCCGCGGCGGGCAAGCTCGGCCTGGAACGCGCCGGGCTCGAGCGGCTGGCCGAGGGCGCGTAGGCGCCGCCCCCTTGCGCCGCGCTCTGCACGTCCCCATGTAGGCTGCGCTTTTCCAAGACAGCGAGGACCCGTCCATGCGCAAACTGCTCGTCGCCCTGGCGGCGACCGTGACTCTTTCCGGCTGCGGCTACAACGAGATCCAGCGTCTGGATGAGGCGGTGAACGCCGCCTGGTCGGAGGTGCTGAACAACTACCAGCGCCGCGCCGACCTGATTCCCAACCTGGTCGCCACCGTGCAGGGCGCAGCCGACTTCGAAAAGCAGGTGCTCACGGAGGTGACCCAGGCGCGCGCCTCGGTGGCGGCGATCCGGGCCACGCCGGAACTGGTCAACGACCCGGAGGCGTTCGCGAAATTCCAGGCCGCGCAGGCGCAGCTCTCCAGCGCGCTCGCGCGCCTGCTCGCGGTGGCGGAGAACTACCCGCAGCTCACCGCGACGAAGGAATTCGGCGAGCTGCGCGCGGAGCTCGCCGGAAGCGAAAACCGGATCGCCGTGGCGCGCGGCCGCTACATCAAGGCGGTGCAGGAGTACAACACGCTCGTTCGCCAGTTCCCGACCAACCTCACCGCGATGCTCTTCGGCTACAAGACGAAGGCGAACTTCACGGTCGAGAACGAAAAGGCGATCGCCGCGCCGCCGAAGGTCGAGTTCGGCAAGCCCGCGGCGAAATAGGGGCGCCTCGCGATGCGCCTGCTGGCCGCCGCCGTGCTCGCGGTCGCGGTACTTGCCGCGCCGGCGGCCGCCGAAGTGCCGGTGCCGCCGCTTCGCGCGCGCGTCACCGATCTCACCGGAACATTGACGGAGGCCGAGCGCCGGGATCTCGAAGCGCGGCTCGCCGCGTTCGAAGAGCGCCGCGGCACCCAGATCGCGGTGCTGCTCGTGCCGACCACGAAGCCCGAGGAGATCGAGCAGTATTCGATCCGCGTCGCCGAGGCGTGGCGGATCGGCCGCAAGGGCGTGGACGACGGCCTGATCGTCGTCGTCGCGAAAGAGGACCGGCGCGTGCGCATCGAGGTGGGCTACGGCCTCGAAGGCGCGATCCCCGACTCGGTCGCGAAGCGCGTGATTGACGAGCGCATCGTGCCGCGCTTTCGCGAGGGCGACTTCCATGGCGGTCTGCGCGACGGCGTGGAGGCGCTGATGCGCCTTGCCGAGGGCGAAAAGCTGCCTGCGCCGGCGACGCGGCCTGCGCCGCCCAGCGTCGAGATGCCGGCACCGTCGTTCCTTCACGTTTTGTTTTTCGTATCCGTCTTGGCGACGATCATCGCCGGCGTCCTCAGGGTGCTGCTCGGGCGCCTTGCGGGGTCGCTTGCCGCGGCCGCCGCGACGGGCGTGCTCGCGTGGGCGTGGTTCGGCGTGGGCGTGGCAATTGTCGTCGCGCTGCTCGCGTTCGTGGTCGCGTACCTCAACATGGGTACCGGAAGGGGCGGACGCTGGACCCATGGAATGGATTCCGGCGGCTTCGGCGGCTGGAGCGCAGGGGGCGGCTCGAGCGGAGGCGGCGGCTGGAGCGGAGGCGGCGGCTGGAGCGGAGGCGGCGGCGGCTTCGGAGGCG
>Ga0073934_10003206_pt1 | contig 30931 bp, 23 predicted proteins | sample LarsenN4metaG_FD_76834 | JGI IMG/M metagenome (GOLD analysis project Ga0073934, IMG submission 76834) | Hot spring sediment bacterial and archeal communities from British Columbia, Canada, to study Microbial Dark Matter (Phase II) - Larsen... ...
GCTCATTTTGAGCACACCGTCCTGGTGACGGAAGCCGGGCCGGAGATATTGACGTGCCTGGAGACGAAGGCATAAGGGTCGAGGGCAGGATTGTGGAAATCCTGCCCCATGCGATTTGCCGCGTGGCCCTGCCCAATGGTCATCAGATTCTGGCTCATCGGTCAGCCCGATTGCGCCGTGAATCAGTGGCGTTGCAGGCGGGGGACCGCGTGGCGTTGGAAATGTCGCCCTACGACATGTCGGTGGGGCGCATCGTGAGTAAAGAAGAATAACATGAAAGTTCGCGCATCAGTGAAGAAGCTTTGCGAGCACTGCAAAATCGTGCGTCGCAAGGGCGTCATCCGTGTGATTTGCAGCAATTCGCGTCACAAGCAGCGTCAAGGTTGATTCAATTACTATATGGCACGCATCATCGGAGTAGAAATTCCCGACAAGAAGCGCATTGATATCGCGCTTCGCTACGTCTATGGCATCGGCCCGAGCAATGCCGTGGAGATCCTCAAGCGGGCCAACGTGGACCCCGCCATCCGGGCAAAGGATCTGACCGAGCAGCAGATCTCCGCCATCGTGCATGCCATTCAGGATGGCAAGTACGTGATCGAGGGCGACCTGCGCCGCGAGTTGGGTATCAACCTCAAACGCCTGACCAGCATCAAGTGCTACCGCGGCATCCGCCACCTGCGCGGACTGCCCGTGCGCGGACAACGCACCAGCACCAACGCCCGCACCCGCAAGGGCCCGCGCAAGACGGTGGGCGTGCAACGCAACCCCAACGCCAAGACTGGTATTCACTGATTTGACCTATGGCCGACGAGACCAACAAACCCGCTACCCCGACCGCCGAGGCTGCCGCGAAACCCGCGCCTTCGGCTGAGAAGCCCGCCAAGGAAAAGAAACCCGCCAAGCCCGCCGGTGAAGGCGAAGCCAAGGCCGCCGCTCCCAAGAAGGAAAAGGCTCCGAAAGGCGAAAAAGCCGAGACTCCGGCCGCACCGGCCGAGGAACCCAAGGCTCCCGAGGGGCCCCAGGCGGGAAGCGCGCCCACGGCCGCTGAACTCCTGGGCGACGACCTCAAGGCCGCCAAGATCGTCAAGGCCAAGCACGCCAAGAATATCGTCAGCGGGGTGGCCACCATCCTGGCCACCTTCAACAACACCCAGGTGGCCATCACCGACATGCAGGGCAACGTTATCGGATGGAGCACCGCCGGGCGCGTGGGCTTCAAAGGTTCCCGCAAGAGCACGGCCTACGCGGCCATGCAGGTGGCGCAGGACGCCGCTCGCCAGGCCATGTCTCACGGGATGCGTGAGGTCGAAGTGCGTGTCAAGGGCCCCGGGGCCGGACGCGAATCGGCCATTCGCGCCTTGCAGGCCATCGGGCTGGAGATCACCTGCATCAAGGACTGCACACCTGTGCCCCATAATGGCTGCCGTCCCCGCAAGAAGCGCCGCGTGTAACCAAGAGTTTTCAACCTGAGATTCGCAAGCTATGGCTCGTTATACTGGTCCCCGTGTTCGCATCGCGCGCCGTTTTGGCGTTCCCATCTTTGGTCCCACCAAGTATCTGGAACGCCGGGCCTATGGCCCCGGGGTGCATGGTCCGAAGTCGCGCCGCAAGCACACCGATTACGCGTTGGGTCTGATTGAAAAACAAAAGCTTCGCTATTACTACGGGCTGATGGAGCGCCAGTTCCGCCGGGTTTACCAGCAGGCCCTGCGTCGGCGCGGTGTGACCGGCGAACAAATGCTGCAGATTTTGGAGACACGGCTGGACAACGTAGTGTTCCACCTGGGCTTCGCCGCCACCCGCCCCCAGGCCCGGCAGATGGTCACCCACGGGCACATCAAGGTGAACGGACGCAAAGTGGACGTGCCGTCCTTTGCTCTCAAAGTCAACGACGTGGTGGAGGTTCAGGACCGCAACGTGTCCAAGCAAATGGCGATGAAGGCCCTGGAGAGCGCCGGCGCTCGCGTGATGCCGGATTGGCTTTCCCTGGACAAAACGGCGCTCAAGGGAACGATCATGCGCATCCCGACCCGGGATGAGATTCAACCCATCGCCAACGAGCAGGCCGTCGTCGAGTTTTATTCCCGCTAACAACAACCGGCTCCCGTGGCCGGGAGCCGAAGCAATTATACGGGTCCGACCCGGCCAGCGGGAATGAAGCCGGGAAAGGCCAGATTAAAATTGCGCAATACCTATGCCAGTCAGACTCGCTCGATTCGAAATGCCCAAGCGTCTGGTGCCCGACGAGGCCACCAAGACGCCTACCTACACCAAGTTCGTGGCCGAACCGTTTGAAACGGGATACGGCCACACCATCGGCAACTCCCTGCGGCGCGTGCTGCTCAGCTCCCTGGAAGGGGGAGCGATCACCTCGATCAAGGTGGATGGGGCCATGCATGAATTCGCCGCGATTGACGGCGTCGTCGAGGATGTCACCGAATTGGTCCTGAACCTGAAAAAAATCAAGTTCAAGGTCCACAGTCGTGAGCCTCAAATCCTCCTGCTTTCGGTGAACAAGGAGGGCCCTGTCACCGCAGCGGACATTCAACTGAATCAAAACGTTGAGTGCGTCAACCCCGGCCAACTGATCTGCACCCTCGACAAGAAAAAGAAATTCGAGATGGAGCTGGAGGTGCAGCTCGGCCGCGGATTCCGTCCAGGCGACGAAAACAAGAAGCCCGACCAGGCCATCGGCGTCATCGCCATTGACTCCCTGTTCTCCCCGGTGACCCGCGTGCGCTACAGCGTGGAAGCCGCCCGCCTCGGCCAGCGCACCGACTATGACAAGCTGGTCCTGGAGATCTGGACCGACGGGCGTATTTCCCCGGAGGACGCTCTCACCCAGGCCTCGGCCATCCTGCAGCATCACCTGGATGTGTTTGTCGGCTACGACAAGAACGCCGTGCAATTCGAGGAAGAGGAGCGGCGTGAGGACGACGAGCGCCTCAAGCTCAAGAAGCTGCTCAACATGAGCGTGAACGAGATTGAGCTGAGCGTGCGCGCGGCCAACTGTCTGAACAACGCCAACATCACCACCGTGGGCCAGTTGGCCATGAAGACCGAGCAGGAGATGCTCAAGTACCGCAACTTCGGCAAGAAATCCTTGAACGAGATCAAGGAGAAACTGGCCGGGCTCGGATTAACACTGGGCATGTCCTTCGACGCGGATCTGTTCGAGAACCCGAAGGAAGAAAAGAAAGCCTGAGCCGGGGCGGCGCCAAACCACCCCGATCGGAGTATCCCAAGCAGTTTTTATGCGACATTTGAAACGAACCGCCAAGCTGGGCCGGACCAGCGAGCATCGCAACATGATGCTGGCCAACCTGGTGTGCAGCCTGATTCTGGAGAACCGCGTAACCACGACCGTGGCCAAGGCCAAAGCGGCCCGCTCTGTGGCAGAGAAAATGGTGACGCTGGCCAAGACCGGCACCCTGCACAGCCGGCGGCTGTGTGTGGCCCGCTTGCGCCAGAAGCCGGCTGTGAGCCGTCTCTTCAAAGAAATCGCGCCGTTGTTCAAAGACCGCCGTGGCGGCTACACGCGCATCATGCGCCTGGACCAACGCCGCGGCGATGCCGCCCAAAGGGCGATTCTCGAGTGGGTGGAACTGCCCGTAAGCGCCGTTGAACCCACGCCGGCCAAACCCGCCGCCGAGGAAAAGAAGTCGTAGAACACCTGCGATAAACCGCTTCAGGCCCGCCCGTTCGCGGCGGGCCTTTTGCTTTCAGCGGCGGCGATGGAGGTCTTCGATGACTGCCGTCAGCCCGCGAAAGACCCGATCTTCGACATCTTCGGCAAACGGCCCGGGCAAACCGTAGTAGATCATGCTGTCCACCGGCTCGTAACCGCCTTCGCGAAGAACGCGCAAGGACGGGATGTAACAGGCCACGTCATTGCAGTAACCGGCCACGAGCAAGGGGTGGTCCGGGAATTCGCGACGGGCGCGCAGCGCATAGTCCACCACCACCTCGCCCCCCAGTCCCAGGAGCGTCAGTCCGGTTCCCAGAGCAATACCCTGGATGGGGTAGCGCAGTTCCCGGCGAGGGCGGCCTGCGTCGTAATCGGCCAGCATCAGGCGCGCGCGCCGTTGTCTGAACACGTGCGTGGAGCCAAGTTCCGCCTCGAAGTCCGCCCGCTGGTGTGGGGCGAAGGCCAGCGGAATCTCCCGCCAGGCGGTGCGCAGCGGGCCGTGAATCTCGCGCCGGGGGCCGCCCAGCGCCGCGCGCACCGCCGCGGCCAGCGCGCGTCCGTGGTTTTCCACGTGCGCGTATTGGCCCCGCGGGCTGGGATTCTGGTCGCCCCCGCACAGCATGAGAAACAGCGCTGTGCAGCCGGGAAAGGCGTTTTCGAGTTCCCGCTGGGCTTGCCCGGCGTAATCGCCGTCCACCTCCGCGAAATCAGCGCCGAGCGTGGTGTTGTGGCAGGCGTAGCCGAAGAGAATCGCGCGGATCAGACCGTTCGGGTCGGTGATGCTGATCACCGGCACGTCGTGGTCCGTCGGGGCCGCGGGGGCTTGCGCGCCGACGGCGCGAGGTGGTCGGCGGTTGATGGCGAAGGTGGCTCGCCCATTGCCACAGGCCAGTCGCGCGGGGGCGCGGGCGGCGAGGGCGTTGGAAGCCACCGACGCCAGCGTTCGGGCGAGGGTGGAGGCGTATTGCCGGGTTTGCTCCATGTCCGCATTGTTCATGGCGAAGAGCACCTGGAGGTTTGGCCAGACGGCGGGACCACAATGGGTGTGCGAGGAGTTGAAGAGAATCTGCGATCGGCTCAAGCCGTGTTCCCTCATGATTCTCTCAGCGGCAGCATCGCTGACCTCTCGGGGAAGACCGATCAAATCGGTGGTCACGATGACCACCCGTTGGCCCGCACGGTCCTCGATGGCCAGCGCCTTCGCGTGGAGAGGAGACCGCACGCTGAGCGCCATGTTGGTTCGGGCGGCGTAGCCGCTGAGCCAGAAGGGCAGGGGAGGCGTGATGGGGGCCACGGCGGCGCCCACCAGGAACTCCCTGTCAGGCGCTGCGGCCATTGTGCCGAGCGCCATCGCCAGCAGACCGCAAAGGACTGTCTTCATAATCTGTTGTCAGAACCCCCGCCGTGCCTCCCGTCTGCCAGGCCAGCAGGATGTTGGCGACACCGTTGCGATGGGCACGACGATCCGGCCGGTTGAGCCTGGCACCCTTGCTTCAGGGCATATCGGCTTTGTCCACCGTCTCATGTGGTTGGCGCCCATAAACCCTGGCGTAGGCCCGGCAGAACGGGCAGAGGCGCGCCTCGACCTGGCGCACGAAGCGGTTGGCGACTCCCGCCGGATGGCGGCGCGCTTGCCGGCAAACGGGGCATTGCACACAAATCGAAGCCAGGAGGCGGTCCATGGAATTGAGTTGGGCGCTTGCCATCGGATGTGTCGTCGTGGGCCAGTTGAGAGGCGGCGGCAATTGGGATCAGGACAGTCCTTTGACCTCCCAGCCTTTGCGGTAATCCCGGCGGAGGAAGGCATTGGCTTCGGGTGTGTTGGTAAAGCGCAGTGCTTTGGCGTCCCACTGCAGAGTGGTCTTGGGGAAGCGGGTGGCCAGGCTGCCCAGGAGCACCGCCTCGGTCAACGGGCCGGAATAGTCAAAATTGGCCCAAGGCTTCTGACCGCCGCGGCAGGCTTCGAGCCAATGGGTCCAGTGGTTGACCGTTTCGACTTTGGGGAATTGAAAGCCCTGGAAGTTCGACTCGGGAAGGAGTTTTGGCCGGTCAATGTGGGGTAGGAGCATATTGCCCTTGGTGCCAAGGAAGATGGAGCCCTGGTCGGGCAGGCGGCGAGGCTGGCCCTGGTCATTTGTCCCCAGGAGCGCCTTGATCTCGGCGGGCGGACGGGCATCGCCATCGTACCAGGTCACGTTGATGGTGGGCCCTTCGGTGAACCGGGTGCCAGGGAAGACATAGTGAATGACGGCGTTGATCGCCCAATTCCAGGCGTTGGGCGCGGGTCCTTCGGAGCGGACGGACAGGGGGGCGGTCAGATCCAAAGCTTTGAAGACCGGATCGTAGATGTGGCATCCCATGTCGCCGAAGGTGCCGGTGCCGAAATCGAGGCGCATTCTCCAGTTGCCGGGGTGGTAGTAACCGCCCCCGATGAAGGGGCGCTGGGCGCAGACGCCCAGCCAGAGGTCCCAGTCGAAATCCGGCGGCACCGGGTCGCTGCGGTCGGGCTTGGGGGTCATGTCGCCCCACTTCTTGTTGCTCCAGGTGTGAACCTCTTTGACTTTGCCGATGACCCCGTCCTGGATCAGGCGCACGGCGAGCCGGTATTCGGCCCCCGAGTGAATCTGGATGCCCATTTGGGTGGCCAGCTTTTTGTCACGGGCGGCCAGGGTGAGCTGGCGGGTCTCATAGATGTCGTGGGTGAGCGGCTTCTGGCAATAGACATGAATACCCCGTTGCATCGCGCTCATGGCGATGGGGGCGTGCATGTGGTCGGGGGTGGAAACGTTGGCGCAATCAATGTTCTTTTCTTTGTCCAGCAGTTGGCGCCAATCCTGGTAGATGCGCAGGCCGGGGTGTTGCTCTTTGAGCTGACGGGCCCGGCCCAGATCCACATCCGCCACGGCTACGAAGTTGACAAAATCGTGATGCGTAATCACCCCGAGGTCCGCCGCCGCCATGCCGGAGGCGCCGAAGCTGACGTGGTTGAGCTTGCTGTTGGGTGAGGCCGCCAGCAGGTTGCGGGTGACAAAAGGCGCGGCCATGCCGGTCGCGCAAAGTTGTTTCAGGAAGTGCCGTCGGGAGGACGTTGTAAGTGTGTGGCTTGCCATGCGCCAAGCCTAGGTGTTTGCCGCCATGATTTCAATGTGGAATCGGAGTGCGGCGCGCTGGCGGGTTTTGTTGGTGGTTTCCCGAGCGCCGAGTCAGTCCTTTGGCGCGTCGTATCCTGCGTTCCGGGGGGCGCGGCGTGAGCCCGCCAATCCACGGAGACGATCAGGACGCGCGCCGGGTGGCTGCCTTCGTTGATGGCGGCACAGGGTGGAAACTACTGGGTTTTCATCCAGACGAGTGAGCGGCCGCCGCGGTTCAGACGCGCGTAGTTGGGGATAGCCAGGAGGGGTTTGCCGTCGGCCCAGGTTCCTTTGATGACAACGACGCCCCCCAGAAGATCAGGTCTCCATTCGGTGGCGAGGGGTTTCTCGGCGGGCAAGGAGGTCTCGAGGTCCTGGTCCACGCTTTCGATATTGTAAATCAGGGGGCCGTAGCGAAGGGCAGTGCGACCCCGATTGGCGGCCACCCTGTCGTGGGCGCGGATCCGTTGGACGGGCATCGGCACCTCCCACTCGACCGTATCCCCCGGTTGCCAGAGGCGGGTCAGGACGGCGTAGCCGTGCTCGATGCGGGGCTGAAGCCCCTTGCCATTGAGGGCAAGGCGGCTGAGCCCTGAGACTGGCGGGGTGTTGGTGTAGAGCTCGCTGGTCTGGCGGTTGGGCACACGGATTCTCAGGGTAAAGCGGGCGCTGGTCGCGGGGGTTACCGTCAGGGCCACCTTGCCATTCCAGGGGTAGTCGGTGCGTTGCTCCAAGCGAACGGAAGTGCCGGCGACGTCGTTGAGCGTGAGGGCGCTGCCCAGGAAGAGGTTGACGAAGATTTCATCCTTCGTTCGGGTATAGGCCCAGGTGGGCAGCATGAGGAGGGTGCGGGGGATGTTGCCGACGCAGCAGGGGCAACCATGCCAGGGGTATCTCCTGGCCGAGGAATCGAGGGGGTTGGTGTAGGTGAAGTTTTTTCCCTCGAGATCGAGGTCTCCGAGGATGGCGTTGAAGAGTGTCTCTTCGTAGAGGTCGGCGTAGCGGGCGTCGTGCCAAAGGCGTTGAAGTTTGTGTTGAAAGAACAGCTCGCCGCAGTTGGCGCAGGATTCACAGTAGGCGTTGTTGGGCAGCGAATAATCCTTGCCGAAACCTTCCGAGGTCTCGCCGCTGCCGATGCCGCCGGTGACGTAGTACTTGCGATTGACGATGCTGTTCCAGAGCGACTGCACCGCGCTGCGGTAGTCCGGGTCACCGGTGGCCATGGCAATGTCGGCCATGCCGGCGTAAGAGTAAGCTGCGCGGACGGCGTGGCCGACGGCTTCGTACTGGCGAGTCACCGGCAGGTGGCTCTGGTCATATTCCTCGCCGTTCTTTCGGGAGTCGAGGAGGAACCGGGCCAACTCGATATAGGGGCGTCCTTTGCCGGGGCCTTCGCGCTTTTCGATAAAGTGCGCGAAGCGGACGAGGGCCTGTTCCAGCTCCTGGTGTCCTTCGTACCAGGCGCGTTTGGGGGCCGGGCCGATGTTGTTGACCCAGCAGTCGGCCAGACGTCGTGCCGCTTCGATCATGCGGGTGTCCTTCCCTTCGGTCATGAGGCAATGAGCCATGGCGGCCTCCAGAAAGTAGCCGGCCTGGTAACCCTCGTGGTCGTGTTTGTTTGACCAGCGTTTGATGCCCTGGATGGTGTACATGGTGTGGATATAGCCATCCGGTTCCTGGGCGCTGAGGATTTTGGGGATCCAGTCGTTAATCGTGCGGCGCAGCATGGCTTGCGCGGCGGCTACCTCGGGGTCGCCCTGGGCGTCGAGCATGACAGCCAGACAGGCGGCTTCGAGCGTGTTATAGACCCAGGTGTTGGCAAAGACAGGGCCGGTGTGTCGGGCGGGTTGGCCGGAGAGTTTTTTCGCTGCCTCGACGAAGTTGGCCAGGCCGCCTTCGCGAGTGGCCGGATCTTCGATCTTGCGCACGCAGTGGGGAATCCATTGGGTCACCACGGTCTTGAGGCGGGCGGGCCAGAGGGGGCCGCTGACTTGCCAGGGAACAGGCCAGACCATGTCCAGCGGGCGGGCCGGTGGTGGGGGCATGACGCGCACCTGGAGATGATCCTCGGCACTGAGGCGGCCGTCGTTGGCGGTCAGCGTGACGCGATAGTCGCCCGGCCTGGAAAAGCGGGCGGTGGTTTCCAGGGCGGTGGGTTTGTCGAAACGAATTCTGCCGGGTCCGGAAGTCCTGGCCCATTGAACTTTGAGGCTCGGCCCGGGTTTGCCGTCATCGCGCGCCGCGCCATTGAGCCAGGTTGTGCCGGGAAGGACCACGATGCGATCCGGACCGGCCTCGGCTACGGGAGCAAAATTTGGCGATTTGCCCGTATCGTAAACCCGCCACTCCAGAATGCCTGTGGAAGAGCGGTCCGCGCCATCGCACTCGAGCCGAAGGCGGGTGGTGGTGACTTCGTCGAAGGTCGTGGTGTTGAAGCGATGCTCCGCCAGGCCCAGGCCCTGGGGGTTGGGAACGGGAACGAACGCGCTGCCGTTCCAATAGAGCAGGCGGCATGCTTTGGGCAGGCGCACCCCACGGCGATCGTCGAACCAGTACACGTCCACGCGGTTAATGCTGACGGGCTGGCTCCATTCGTATTGCACCCACTGGGTGCCGGTACGCGGCCAATTGCCATAGGCGCCATGGCTCTTGTCATCGGAGTGGCGTGGCTCCGCGCCGTCGTTGAGAGCACCGAGGGTTTCGTGACCGGAGACGAAGGAGGTGCTGGCAGTGGCAATCAAGGCAAGGTTGGCTCCTCCCGGCGGCGCGGCGGCGGAGGCTTCTGTGCGGAGACCCGGGAATGAGGGCGCGAGAATGCTGAGCGTCACCGTGAGGTGGAGACAGGAGAGGCGAGTGAGAAATGGCATGTTGACGGCGCTTCGGAGGTTACTTTGTTAAGTACACATACAAAGTTGCAGGCAGGGTCGGCAAGCCTTTTGTGAACACCGTTTTCAGGTCTGGGACCGTTGGTGGCAGGGCGCGCGGGCGAGGTTCTTCCAGGAGGCTGGCAATCTGGACAGGGAGACGGGAGCGGGGCGGGGGCGGGATGATGCAGTGCTTTGCGGGATTGCACTATGTGAAATCGTCGTATGGCGCGGTGAATCTGTGGGACCTGCGCACTTAAGGTTTGGGCGCGCCGAGCCGATGAATCCAGGCAGGCGAGTTTGTGAGTGGCCATGCGGCGGCTGCACCGCCGAGCGCATTAAGGCCAACCTCGCCGCAACGGGGAGGGTCGCCGACAGTCCGCGCTGCCGGCGGCCCTTTGTGCGTTATCTGGCAAAGACGTTCAGGACCTGGTGGCGGGCGGTCTGGACGCTGTTGGCGATGGCGCGGGTGATCAGGTTCTTGGCCGCGATCACCGCTTTGAGGGTGTCCCACCCTCGGGCCAGGCCGGCGGTGATGGCGGCGGAGTAAGTGCAGCCGGTGCCGTGGGTGGAAACCCCTTGTACACGGGGAGCAGTGAGCAGGTGGGTGGCGCCGGAGCGATGGTCATGGAACACGTCCACCGCTTCTTTGAGCCCATGGAGATGGCCCCCTTTGACGAGGACGGACGTGCGGTAGCGGCGGCTGAGTTCGCGCGCGGCGCGGCGAAGGTCTTCCGGCTCGGCGAGATCGAATCCGGTCAAGGCTGCGGCTTCGTCAAGGTTGGGCGTGAGGAGGGCGGCGAGGGGCAGCAGGCGTTTGTCGAGCAGTTCGATGGCGTCCTGCTGGAGGAGGGAAGCACCACTGGTGGCGATCATCACCGGGTCCACCACCAGAGGCGGGCGCGAGGCGCGCTTCCAGAAGGCTGCGACTTCCGCGATAATGGCGGCGTTGAAGAGCATGCCAGTCTTGGCTGCAGCGGGGGGAAGTTCTGCAAAGAGGGCCTCTAATTGAAGGCGGACCAGGCGCGGCGTGGCGGGCTGGACACCGATGACGGCGGCGGGGTTTTGGGCGGTCAGGCAGGTAATGGCGGTGGTGCCATGGACCCGGAGCGCGGCGAATGTTTTCAGATCGGCCTGGATGCCGGCCCCGCCACCGCTGTCCGAGCCAGCGATGGTGAGGGCGATGGGCCAGATTGAACGTTTCATGATTGGGTGGGGAAGTGTGAAGGGGTCAGGAGAACAACTCGCGAATTTCCTCCCAGGTCAGCGCTTCGAGGAGTTGCGTTTCGCCGCCTACGGCGGTTTGGATGAGTTCACGCTTTCGCCGCTGCAGCGCGAGGATTTTTTCTTCGACCGTGCCACGGGTGATGAGCTTGTAACTGGTGACGGCGCGGGTCTGCCCCAGGCGATGGGCGCGATCGGTTGCCTGGTCTTCGACGGCCGGGTTCCACCAGGGATCGAAATGGATCACGGTGTCGGCTCCCGTCAGATTCAGGCCGGTGCCGCCGGCCTTGAGGCTGATGAGAAAAACGGGAATCTGGCTTTGCTGAAAGCGGGCGATGACGTCAGGCCGGTTTGTGGTCGAGCCGTCGAGATAGCAGTATTCGATCTGGCTCTCCTCGAGAGCGGCGCGCAGGAGCGCCAGCATGGCTACGAATTGGCTGAACACGAGGACGCGGTGTCCCCCGTCGAGCACTTCGTCCACCAGCTCGCGGAACATGTCCAGTTTGCCGGAGCACGGGCCATCGGTCTCCCTTTCGAGGTGGAGCAAGCGTGGGTCGCAGCAGACCTGGCGAAGACGCAGCAGGGCATTGAGGGCGGTGATGCGGCCGCGGGCGGCGTCGGGGCCGGTGGCGGCAATGATCTCCGCGCGGGCTGTTTCGAGGATCTGACGGTAAAGCGTCTCCTGGGCCGGGGCCATGTCGCAATACGCAACCTGTTCGAGGCGGGGCGGGAGGTCTGCGGCCACTTCCTGCTTGAGGCGGCGCAGCAGAAAGGGCCGCAAGCGCCGGCCAAGGCGTTGAGCTACCTCCGGGCTTGGTCCGCTGGTCATGGGGATTTCGTAGCGCTCGCGAAAATCCCGGGCGGATCCCAGATAACCGGGCATGAGGAAATCAAAGATGGACCAGAGGTCGAGAACGGAGTTCTCCATGGGGGTGCCCGTCAAGACGATCCGGTGGGCGGCGGAAATGCTTTTGACCGCCCGGGCGTTCTGTGTCTGGCGGTTTTTGATGTGCTGGGCTTCATCAAGGACGACGGTGTCAAAAGTCAGGCCACGGTAGGATTCCAGGTCGCGGCGGACCAAAGCGTAACTGGTGACCACCAGGTCGTGGTGGGGGATCCGATGAAAATGGGCCTGACGATCAGGTCCTTGGATTGCCAGCACACGCAGTTCGGGCGCGAATTTGGCGGCTTCGGCAATCCAGTTGGAGACCAGAGACGTGGGACAGATGACCAGACTGGGCGGGAGAGACGTTTCCGCGCTGGAATTGCGGACTGTGCGCAAGTGGGCCAGGACCTGAACGGTCTTGCCCAGCCCCATTTCGTCAGCCAGCAGGCCACCGAAGCCATGGGCACGCAGGAAGGCCAGCCAGGCAACGCCCGCTTTCTGGTAAGGACGCAGGACGGATTCGAGCGGGCCGAGGGCAGGGCAGGGGAGTGGCACCGCGCCGGCGTGCGCGGCGGCGCGGTCGCGCCAGGCGGCTGGGGCCTGAACCTGCCAGTCCTGCTGGCGAAGTGTCGCTTCGATGAAGCCGGCCTGGGCCTGGTTGATACGGTAACGGCCCTCGATTTGCCGGGGGGCGCAGTCCGTGAGCACTTCCTGCAGTTCTTCCACGGCGCCCGTATCGAGCACGGCGAGTTTTCCATTGCGGAGCCGGGTGTAACCACGTCCGGAAAGCAATAGCCGCTGGATTTCGGCCTGGGGGAGCACCTCGCCGCCGGAGGCCTGATAGGAGACCGACAGGTCAAACCATTGCACGCCGCTGGGCTGCACTTCGAAGCGTGGAGTGATGGTTTCCAGATTCTGGCGCGCGCTGCGTTCCAGGCGTTCTTCGAGAGAAACCTGCCACTGTCTTTGGAGGCGGGGGTAGAGCCTGGCGAAGAAGTTCAGCACTTTGTCCTGCCCGTAAAGGTGGCACTGGCTGCGGTCGTCGGGGGCACTGAACCCCGCTCCCAGCAGCACGGCAAGCGCCGAACGTTCGGCAGTGAGGTCGCGCCGGCCGTAGCATACGGGCGAAGTGGGGTCGGGCAGCCAGGTGGTTTCGTCTGCCCGGGGCTGGCCGGGAGTGAGAATCCGCGCGCCGTAGGCGCATTGGAGGTGCGCGTGGAGTTCGGCCAGGCCTCCGCGAAGGTGCAGAAGAAACCGCGGTGTGACTGCGGTAATCTGGAAATCTCCAGGCTGGAAATTGGCGGAGACGCGACAGGCGGTTGTCAAGGTTGGCCAGTCGCGGGACAAGAAATCTGGCACCTGCTCACGGGAGATGCGTATGGGGCGGGTCAGCATGTCCGCACAGTGCGCGGGCAGGGGAATGGGGCGCATTGTGTCATCCTGAAAACCCCAATGCTTACCGATGGTTAATGGCCTGGGGACTTCGGGAGGCCATGAGAGCAGGATCTCGCCATTGGGCTCAAGGCAGGCCTGGACCGCGCAGGGCCAAGCCTCGGCGCTAATCGTCAGCGTCCTGGCCTTGCCCAGAGTGACCCGCTCATGACCGATCATTCGTGGCAGCAGTTCCTGCAGGTCTTCTACACTGGTCATCAGCAGGGCAGGGGTGCTTCCGCCTGCCAGCCTCTCCAGAGCGTCGAGCAAGGCCAGGTCCTGTGCTGAGAATTGATAGGAACGCGAGGCGGGAAGGGTATTCAGCGGACAACGCCCCCCCGCCCAGGAAGCTTCCAGACAAAGCATGACGCGGCCTTTGGCCAGGGCCTGGGCCAGGTTTGGCGGGAAAATGAAATGCAAGGCGGCCGGCTCACCGGGTTGCCCGGCGCTCGCGCGTTGGAGGCGACGCTCCGTCGTGGTGGGGGACGGGGCGGGGGCTTTTCGGGATGGCGTGGTGGCAGGGGCGGGTTCGGGGGCGGTTTTCGCGAGGTGGTGAAGGCCAACGGCCACCGAATGGGAACAAATCGTCCCCCACTCCCGGGAAGGCCGGCATGTGCAGAGGTTTTCGATGTCCCGCACCGATTTCAGCAGCAGGCCTGCGCGGTAGGAAGTGGCGCCCGCCTGGACAACACCTTTCAGCAGGGGGGGTGTCCAGTTGGAACTGAGCACCCGTCCGGAGGCGAGCAGTCCTCGCGCCGTTTTGACGGCTTCCCAACCTGCCGCTTGCGCCAGCAGAGATTGCGTCAGTTCGACCGACATGCGGGGTGAAATTGCCCCAAAGCTGAAAGGCGGCAAAGGCAAAACGGAGGCCCGGATGATCTCGCTTGGGGCGAGACGCTCGCCTGGCCGCTTGCGTGGCGCGCCGCGGGCGGGATAAGAATACGCCGTGCGAGTCACGTTTCTTTTGGGACCAGCGGGCAGCGGCAAAACCAGGCGCTGTCTGCAAGAGATTCGCGATGAACTTCTGGCCTCGGCCGAGGGACCTCCCCTGTTGATGCTGGCTCCGCGCCAGGCGACGTTTCAACTCGAACGTCAACTGCTGGCGGATGAGCGGCTGGCGGGATACACACGGCTGCAGATTATCGGTTTTCAGCGCCTGGCCGAGCTGATCGTGGACGCGGCAGGCACGCCCGCGCGGCTGCTGGATGAGGAGGGCCGTGTGATGGTGCTGCGCGCATTGATTGGACGTTTGGAACGCCAGGGCGCGTTGGGGCTTTTCGGAGCGTCCGCCTCCTTGCCGGGGTTTGCGCGGGAGGTCAGCGCGACGTTGCGGGAATTACAGCGCCACGGTATCGGTGTGGGGCGGCTGCGGCAACTGGCGGCGCGTCAAGACCTGCCACGAGTGCTGGCCGACAAACTGGCTGATCTCGCCCGGTTATTGGAGGCGTACGAAGCATGGCTGGCGGAGCATGGGCTTGAGGATGCCGACCGTCTGCCGAGCCGCGCGGTCGAATGTCTGCGCCGGTTGAGAAACGAGGGTGTCTATCGTATTGCCGGGCTTTGGCTGGATGGGTTCGCCGAGTTGACTCCTCAGGAACTTGAACTTCTGGCTGCACTGGCACCGCTTTGTGAAAAGGGCACCGTGGCATTCTGCCTTGATGGAGAGCCCGCGGAGGATCCGCTGTGGGTTTCCACCTGGGCTGTGGTGGCTCGCACCTACCGCCGGTGTCGGGCCGCGCTCGAATCTGTGGATGGCTGTGAGATCCGAGTGGAACCTCTCAAGCGGGAGAAGAGTTGCAGCCGGTTCACCAGGGCACCGGCGCTGGCCCACCTTGAGGCTCGCTGGGCCGGCAGCACACGACCCCTGAGCGCGCCAGACCCGGGGAACGCCGTGGCGTTGCGCGATTGTGCCAACCCGGAAGCCGAGGCGGTCGAAGCGGCGCGACAGATCTTGCAGCATGTGCGCGACGGCCACGGCCGCTACCGCGAGTGCGCCGTGCTGGTGCGCTCCCTTGAGGGCTATGCCGACGTGCTCCGCCGGGTTTTCACACGATATCAAATCCCCCATTTTGTGGACCAGCGCGAGCCGGTGTCGCACCACCCGTTGGCGGAGCTGACACGCCATACGCTGCGCCTGGTGGCGGGCGGCTGGCGGTTGGAAGATTGGCTCGGAATCCTTAAAACAGGGCTGGCGCCGGCGACCGATGAGGAGGTGGACGAACTGGAAAACGAGGCGCTGAAACGGGGGTGGACGGGGTCGGTTTGGCGAGAGCCTTTTGTCACGAGTGGCGAACGCGGCTGTTCAATGGCCCTGGAACGGCTGCGCGAGCGGTTGACCCGCCCATTTCTCAAGTTTGAAACGGCATTGGCGGCGTTGCCACAGCCGCCCACCGGTCCGGGGTTGGCAGGCGCGTTGCGGGCCTTGTGGGAGGACCTGGATGTGGCCGGCAGCCTGACCCAGTGGATTCAGTCGAGTGTGGATGATGTCGGCGAGCGGCAGGGTGATGACGGCATCGGGAGTGGTCCTCTCGATGGCTTGAACCGGGCGGCTCGGGCTCAGGTGCATCGCGCGGTCTGGGAGGAAATGCAGGGGTGGCTGGATAACCTTGCCGTGGCATTCTCCGAGGCGAGTCTGGGGCTGAGGGAATGGCTGGCGGTTGTGGAGGCCGGCCTGAGCGGGCTGACGGTGGGCGTCATCCCGCCGGCGCTGGACCAGGTTCTGGTGGGTGCCGTGGATCGCTCGCGAAACCCGGATTTGCGCCTGGTGGTCGCCTGTGGTTGGAACGAGGGACGCTTCCCCGCCGCTCCGCCTGTGGGTGGATTGCTGAACGAGGTGGATCGGGAAGAACTGGAAAGGCAGCAGGTATGCCTGGCCGCGGGTTCGCTCTTGCGGCTGGGGCACGAACGTTACCTGGCCTACATTGCCTGCACCCGTGCGCAAGAGCGGCTGGTGGTGACGTGGTCGCAGGCTGACGCGGAGGGCAACGAGCTTAAACCATCCTTGTTTGTCGAGCACCTGCGCGGCCTGTTTCCCGGTCGGAACGGGACCACCCTGGTTACAAGCCCGGGTGGACGGGAGCGACCGTGGTTTGAGGCGGAGAACACGATGGAACTGGCCCCGTTCGTGCTGCGGTGGCGTTCCGAGGGGGGGGGCGAGCCACCGGCGCCCTGGAGTGATTTGGAACAACTGCCTTCGCTGGCACCGGTCCTGGCCCGTTGGGATAGTGTTCAAGGGGCGATTGCCAATAACGAACGTGTGTCCCGGCCGGAAGTGATTTATGGGGAGGAGCTGAGACTTTCGGTCAGCGCGCTGGAGATGTTCGCCGCCTGCCCATTCAAGTTCTTTGTGGGGCGAGGTCTGGGGGCTCAGGAACGCGAGCTGTTTGAGATTGATGATCGAAAATGTGGGCAATTCCAGCATCAGGCCATGCAGGTGTTTCACGAACGCATTGGTCAATCCGGGCGGCGCTGGCGAGATCTGGAGCCCGACAAGGCACGCGAGCTGATGCGCGATGTCGCCAGCCAACTGCTCGAGGCTTATGGGACCGGGTTGTTCACTTCGACGGCGAGCGCGCGCTTCGAAGGAGAGGGATTGATTCAGGAACTAACGGAGCTGGCCGAGGTTCTCACCGCATGGGCCCGACATTATGGGTTCGATCCCGCAGCCGCCGAGGTGGGGTTCGGTCTGGAGGATGCTTCGTTGCCGGGGTGGGAGGTGCAGGTGGGCGAGGGGAAGAAGTTGATCTTGCGGGGTGTGATTGACCGGGTGGACCTGGCCCCGAACAGGGGTGATGGCTCCGTGCTGGCTGTGGTGCAGGACTACAAATCCCGAGTGAGGCCATTGCACCCAAGAAAACTGGCGGGTGGGTTGCAGCTTCAGTTGTTGTCTTATCTCGGCGCGTTGCGAGAGATTCCGGAGGCTTCGGCCCTGTTCGGGGCGAGGCGGATCATTCCCGCCGGGGTGTTTTATATTCCGCTGCGCGCCACCGCGATGTCCGCCACGACGCGTGCCGAAGGTTTGTCGGAGGGTGCGCGTGAGCGCCGCAATAGCCTGGTTCACCAGGGCCGCTTTGATATTCAGTGGAAGGAACTGTTCGATACCCGCCCGCAGGTCCGGCAGGGTGAGCAATTCCGTTTCAGGCTCACGACGGAAGGCAAATTAATCCGGCGTGGATCGGATGGGCTTCCCACGGAGGAGTTTGAGCGGCTGCTGGCGGCCAATGAGGAACACCTGCGTCGAATCGGTCGGAGCATCTTTGCGGGCGAGGCGTCGGCGGCTCCTTATCGGCTGGGTGAGGAGTGCGCCTGCGATCGCTGCGATTATCGTCCAATTTGCCGTTTCGACTCCTGGGTGCAACCCTGCCGCAAGCTTCCAGCGCTCCCGGAGAGCCGCGAGCCGGCCAAGGCGCAGAGGCCGGCAAAACGGCCGCCGCGAAAGACCTCCCGAGCATGAGCACGATGACTCTCAGCCAGACCCGTGCGGTGGCCGCCCGGGGCAATGTATTGGTGGCCGCCGGGGCGGGCACAGGCAAGACGCACACGGTTGTGGAGCGATGCCTGGATGTACTGCGTCAGGGCACCTCCCTGGACCGCATTCTCATGGTCACATTCACCGATGCAGCAGCCGCCGAGATGCGGCACCGCATCCGGCAGGCTCTGCTCAAGCGATTGACGGAAAGCCAGACCGAAGCAGACCGCGACCATTGGCATCGCCAGGCTGCCCTTCTCGATGTGGCCCGGATTTCCACCCTGCACAGCTTCTGCCTTGGGCTGATTCGAGAACATTTCCACCGGCTGAACCTCGATCCGCAGGCCAGGGTCTTGGAGGAAGCGCAGGCTCGCCTGCTGGCCGAGACGGTGTTGGACGAACTGGTCGAGGCCATCCACAGTGGCACACTGCCGCGCATACCGGGGGCGATGGAGTTGCTCCGGCTACAAGGCCGCAACCCGGAGTCCCGTCTGCGCGGGCTCATACTCAGGCTTCACCGGCGCGCACAAGCCCTCGAAGATCCGGCGGGGTGGTTGCACCGGCAGATGGCGCACTACGCTGCGGAGCAGGCGCAGTGCTGGCGAGACTGGCTGTGGGAGGGGTTTGGGGAGTGGCGCGGTTACTGGGAGCCTGTCCTGGCGGAAGTGTCGTCCCGAGCCCCCAACGTCGGGGCCTGCCTCGAGGCTTTGCGGCGGGTCGCGGCGCCTCATTCTCTCGAGAGTCTGGGGGCGGCCTTTCAGACTGTCTTTGAACAGGACGCCACCGAGGCCTGGCCAAAGGGTCAGAAGCTCAGACTGCGGGCGCCTCTGAAGAAGTTTTTCGAGGAGGCGGCTTTCCTGGCCAGCCTCGTTGAACGCCGCGAGGGGGTGGATGGTCTGCAGCAGGACTGGGACTGGGTGCGGGGCCCGATGCGCACTCTGCTGCAACTGACCCTGGAGTTTGGAGATCGCTTTGAACAGGCGAAGCGCCAACTGGGCGGCCTGGACTTTGCCGATCTCGAGCAACTGGCCCTTCGGCTGTTGCTGAACCCGGACCGGACCACGCCCTCCCCCCTGGCCCTGGTCTGGCGCCAGCGACTGGACTTCGTCTTCGTAGATGAGTGCCAGGACATTAATCGGGCGCAGGATGCGATCCTGCGGTTGGTAAGCCGCGATGGCGCGCCGGGCCCGAACCGTTTTCTGGTGGGCGACGTCAAACAGAGCATCTACCGTTTTCGCCTGGCCGATCCTGCCATCTTTCGCGAATATGAATCCGCGTGGAGGACAGCTTCAGAGGCAGGCCAGCGGATTCCCTTGTCCGAGAATTTTCGCAGCCGCGAGGGCATCCTGGACTTCGTCAACGCCCTCTTTGCCACGCTCATGCGCCGCTCTGTCGGGGGCGTAGATTATGAGGAGGACGCCCAACTGCGCTTTGGCGCGCCGGAGGAACGCGCGGCACTTCGCCGCGCCGACAAGATTGTGCCGCTTCCGGATGCAGAGAACGCCGGCTCGCCTTGTGTGGAGTTTCATCTTATCGCCAAACCTTCCGCGTCCGACGGCAACAGCGGCGATGGTGAGGCGAACGATGCGGGGCAGGAGGCCGGCTCCGAGAATGAGACGGACGATCTGCTGGCATCAGAGCGCGAGGCCCGACTGGTTGCAGCGCGGCTGCACGCCCTGCATGAGTCGGGTTTTTCGGTGTGGGACTCTGAGGGCGGACAATTCCGTCCGGCGCAGTGGAGCGACATGGTCGTATTGATGCGATCGCCACGTGGACGAGCCGAGGTCTTCGCCAAAGAATTCCTCCGCGCAGGGGTGCCGCTGCTTGCCAGCCGGGGCGGTTTTTACACCAGCCTGGAAGTGAGCGACCTGATGAGTCTTCTCCGTCTTCTTGACAACCCCCGCCAGGACGTGCCTCTGCTGGCCGTGCTGCGGTCGCCGCTGGTCGGCTTGTCATTGGACGAACTGGTCGAGATCCGGCGGGCACACCGCTCGGGCCCCTACTGGCAGGCATTAACTGTCTGGCGGGAGTCGCAGGGGCAGGAGAGCTCCTCCTCGAGTCTGGCAGCTCGGGTTCGGGAGTTTGATCATGCCTTGCGGCGTTGGCGGCGTTTGGCCCGCGAGGGCCCCCTTTCGCTGTGTCTGGAGCAAGTGCTGGCCGAGACCCACTTTGAGGCGATCCTCCTGGCCGGTGACCGGGGGGACGAGCGGGTGGCCAACGTGCGCCGGCTCCTGGATCTGGCGCGACGCTTCGATCCGTGGCAGCGGGAGGGACTTTTCAGGTTCCTGCGTTTTGTCGCGAATCAGGAGGAAGCCGAGGTGGACGAAGAACCTGCGCCGCCCCCGGTTCGCGACGCGGTGCGTTTGATGAGCATCCACCGGAGCAAAGGCCTGGAATTCCCCATCGTCGCTCTCGCGGGTCTGGGGGGAAAGTTCAACCAGGAGGATCTTAAAGAGGATATCCTGATCAGTGAGCGGTTTGGGCTGGCTTCCAAGGTGCTTCCGCCGGACCGCACTTCGCGTTACCCCAGCCTGGCGTACTGGATGGCGCGGCGGCATGAATGGCGTGAACGCCTCGGCGAGGAAATGCGCCTGCTCTACGTGGCGGCCACGCGCGCTCGCGACCGGCTGATTCTGGTGGGCACGGCGGCGAGCCAGAAACAGTCCAACTGGTGGGGAGATGATCCAGCCGCGCCTTTGCGCGATCTGGATGTGCTTTCCGCGCAAAACCCGTTGGAGTGGCTGCGGCTCTGGCTGCCAGGACATACACAGCGGGGGGACTGGATCGGGGAGTTGGAGGGTTGCAACGCCCTGCTGCGCTGGCGCATTCATCACCCGGACTCACTGCTGTTCACCCGGCCGCGCCGCACCGGGACGAAGGAAGCCGCCACACCGCTGCAGGGAACTCCGGAACAGCGGGAGGACTTGATGCGCCGCCTGGGGTGGAGTTACCCATTTGCCCAGGCCGCATCGAAGCCCGCCAAAGCCACGGTGACTGCGTTGCGCCGACAGGCCAACCGGGGTGACGAGGAGGAAACCATGCGGCCGCGCTTTGCCGCCAGCGAAACCATCCTGGTGCGCCGACGAGACAATGCCACCGGCTTGAGCGCCGCGGAGCGCGGTCTGGCGCATCATCATTTTCTCGAGAAGGTTGACCTGAAGAACACCTGCACGGAAGCGTCGTTGAGTGATGAAGCGCGGCGGCTGCAAAGGGAAGGATGGTTGAGTCCGGCGGAGATGGCGGCGCTGGATTATCCGGCACTATGGCGGTTCTGGGGAAGTCCTCTGGGTGAGCGCATCCGGCAGGCCCCCGAGAAACGAGTGCATCGTGAATTACCCTTCACCGCGCGATTTGGCAGGGAGGAGTTCGCGGCGGCTGGCCTGACGGGCCAGACGGGGCTGGGAATAGTGCCAGAGGGGGAGTTTCTCGTGGTGCAGGGGACGGTGGACCTCGCGGTCATCGAGCCCGAGAGGATCTGGCTGGTGGACTTCAAAACGGATCACTTTCCGCACGAAACACTCGACAACAAGATCGCTCTCTACGCGCCGCAGGTGCGGCTGTATGGCGTCGCCCTGGAGCGCATTTACCGGCGGCCGGTAACGGAACGTTGGCTCTGCTTTCTCGCCCCGGGCGAGGCCCGGGAGGTCTGAGCCACGGTTCACCGTTCCTCAGGCGCGCTGGCTTCGGCCCAGGCACGAGAGCACAGCGCAGAGCAGGATGAACAGAAAGAGTATCGAATAGATTTGAAAGGGAAAATCCACCGCCCCATGAGCGAGACAACTCCCGAGGCCAAGCCATAGGAACCTGGTAAAAACCGGAGAGGCAGGAATACCACCGCCGAAAAACCACCGGCCCGCGGCCAGAAGCAGGAGGGCGAGGATCATGAGGAATCCCAGCCAGCCGAAGGTGATGAGGGTTTCCAGCCAGTCGTTGTGCAGTTGGGCGGGCCAATCGCCCACTTTAATCTGGGGGGAGTAAAACTGGTAAACGGGTTCGAAAGTCTTGGGGCCGGTGCCAAACAGGGGGTAGTTTTCGTGCATTTGCCACGCGCGCTTCCATACGTCGAAGCGCCCCTCCTGAAACTCTCGCGCGGCGGCGTTGATTCGTTTGGACAACTGAGGCCAGACGGCGTAGCCGCCCACAAGCAGGCTCGTCGCGAGGAGGAGGATCAAGCCGGCATGGCTTCGGTGGGCTGACACGCGGGAGCTTTGCCATAGAATGAGGATTGCCACGAGGACGCTGGCCAGAGTGAGAATTGCTCCAGCCCGGCTTAACGAGACCAGCGGACCGGCCACCATGATAATCACACAGGGAATCAACAGATGTTGTCGAGTTCTGGAGCCCGAGGCGCGGGCCGCGGCTCGTTGACACACCGACCAGAGCCCCAGGGTGACGGGCCAGAGCAAGGCCAGGTATTGGGCTCCGTTGCTCCGGTAGGCGTAAGGTCCGAACTGGGCTTCGGCCATGGAGTTGATGCGGGGCTGCACCAGCCAGAGAAGGCGGTTGGTGCCGCTGATGCGCTGCAGCACTCCCTCGAGGGCGAGGAGCGCGCCGTTCACGCTCAGGACCCACAGCAAGCGGCGGAGCCGCCGGGGCAGCCGGTGCGGCATGGCGTTTGCCGCTTCCGCTGCGGGTGCTCCGCGCAAGAGCCAGTCCCGAGTTGCCCAGAAAACGAGGGCCAGAGCCAGGTAGTTGCGGAAGGCCTGCCAGGTGGCCGTGCTGTCCATGCTGTGCGGCAGCCAGCGGATGCAGTTGTGGTAATCAAAGCGGAAATCCGCGCGCACGAAGGTCGCGCGGGCATTCCACGCACTCACCAGGGTGTAGGCCAGCAGCAGGACGGTGAGCGCTGCCATGGCCCGTGTGGTCCAGTGTGTGGCGCCCTGGGCCGTCCGGACGCTTCCGTTAAGGATGGGAAGGGCAAGAGGGGCGCGGAAGGCCCGGTGAAGCAGCCACAGGACGCCCAGAGCGTAGCCGCATGCGTTCATCACCGAGATAGCCCAGTCCTGAGTGGTGCCAAAAGCCCAGGGGCTGAAAACAATCATGAAATAGAGAAGGGCTTCGGTGAGCCCGTCGCATCCCCTGAGTAATGCCATGCGGCCTGAGCGCTCTGCCGGAGTCCATGGGGACACCCGGGAGGGTTCGGGTTGCGGCACGGTATTCGTCACAAGCAGCTATTCAACGAGCAAGGGCGCATGACTCACAAGCAGGAAGTTGATCGGGCCGGCAGAGACGGGCGCACCAGAATAAGGGTTGCCAGCGGGCGTCGAAGGCATAGCATGCCCGGCTTTCCGCCTGCGGGCGGAACTGAACCAAGCGATGAATACCCTGAAAATCGCCGCCCTGGCTGGAGATGGCATTGGGCCTGAGGTGATGCGGGAAGCCCTGAAGGTGTTGCATGCGGTGGAACGCCGGTTCGGCCTGCGGCTGGAGATCACCGAGGCACCGGTGGGATGGGCGGGCATTGACGCCGCCGGGAGCGCTCTGCCCGAGGAAACGCTGGCGTTGTGCAAGCGGTCGCAGGCGATCCTGTTCGGGTCGGTCGGACTTCCGGACCGGGATCCTGCGCTGCCTAAAGAACAGCGCCCTGAACGGGCGGCTTTATTGCGTTTGCGCAAGGAGTTTGGCCTGTTCGCCAACCTGCGGCCGGTGCGTCTGCCGCCTGAGCTGGCTCACGCCTGCCCGCTTCGCCCGGAGCGGCAGGGCGAAGGCATTGACCTGTTGGTGGTGCGTGAACTGGTGGGGGGCATGTATTTCGGACATCCCAAGCATACGGAGGAGATTCAGGGTCCCCAGGGCCGAATCCAAAGGGCGATCGACACCATGGTCTATACCACGCCGGAGATCGAACGAATTGCCCGGGTGGCGTTCGATGCCGCTCGGCGCCGGCGGGGTAAGTTGACCAACGTGGATAAAGCCAACGTTTTGGAGAACGGAGTCCTGTGGCGGGAGGTGGTGACGCGGCTGGCGGCGGAGTATCCCGAGGTCCGGCTGGAGCACCTGTTCGTGGACAACGCGGCGATGCAACTCATGTTGCGCCCGGCACAGTTCGATGTGTTGCTTTGCGAGAATATGTTTGGCGACATCCTGAGCGACGAGGCTGCGGCGCTGGCCGGGAGCCTGGGGATGGTGCCCAGCGCCAGTCTGGGTGAGGCGTGCGGCAGGACGCGATTCGGCTTTTACGAGCCTGCAGGCGGCACCGCGCCAGACCTGGCGGGTCGGAACGTGGCCAATCCGATCGCGCAAATCCTCTCGGCTGCGTTGATGTTACGTTTCAGTTTCGGCCTGGACGAGGCGGCACAGGCGGTGGAGGCGGCCGTGCAGCGTGTCATCGCCGCAGGCCTGCGGACCGGGGATATTTACAGCGCGGCGGAGGGAGGTGCGCGCCGGGTGGGCACGAGCGAGATGGGCGACGCGATCGCGGCGGCGATCTAAAGGGTCCTACAGGCTGAGCATCTGTTGCTCGCCGAGAATGGGGATGCCCTGCTTTTCGAAGAGGGCGCGGGCGCGGGCCACGTCCGCCAGTTCGACGACGAGCACGGCGCGGCGGTTGGCCACGAAGCCGGAAATATTGTCCACGTTCAGGCCGGCGCGGGCCAGGGCCTCGGCTACTCCATGGAGCGCGCCGGGCTGGTCCTTGACTTCGAGCGCGAGCACTTCGACCAGCGAGGCGGTCAGGCCCTTCTGGCGCTAGGCCTGGACGGCGGTTTCGGAGTGGTCCACGAGGAATTTCATGACGCCGAACTTGCCGGTGTTGGCGATGGTCACCCACCGGATATTGACCCGCGCCTCGGCGAGGATGCGGGTGATGCGGGCGGTTTCGCCCGGCTTGTTTTCAACGAATACGGCGACGAGTCTGACCGGAGTCATAGGATGGGATTGGCTCAGAGTTTGCGGTGATCCACAACGCGGCGGGCCTTGCCTTCGCTGACGGGGAGGGAACCGGGCGGAACCAGCTCGACGCGGGGCTTGGTGAGGATTTCAGCGCGCAGCCGAGCGGCAATTTCATCCTGCAAGGCGACCAGGCGTTCCACCTTGCCGTCGAAGCTGCCCTCGGCCAGCTCGACTTTGACGGTCATCTCGTCCAGCCCCTCAAGCTGGATGAGATAGTTGCTGCCGACCTGGGGGATGCCCATCAGCACTTGTTCAATTTGCTGGGGGTAGATGTTGACGCCGCGAACAATCAGCATGTCGTCGGTGCGCCCGGTAATGCGGCTGAGGCGGCGATGCGTCCGCCCGCAGGGGCAGGGTTTGGCGAGGATCGAGGTGATGTCGCGAGTGCGGTAGCGGAGGATGGGCATGGCTTCGCGGCGGAGGGTGGTAAGGACCAGTTCGCCCTTGCGGCCATCGGGGAGGGGCTCGCCTGTGACCGGGTCCACAATTTCCATGAGGAAGTTGTCTTCCCAGAGGTGCATGCCATCCTGGCGCTCGCACTCGAAGGCGACGCCGGGACCGTTCATTTCCGACAAGCCGTAGGAGTTGAAGACTTGAACGCCGAGGGCTTTTTCGATCTTGCGACGGGTTTCTTCGGTGTAGGGTTCCGCGCCAACGAAAGCGCGGCGAATGGCCAGGTCGCGCCGTGGGTCAATGCCTTTGCTTTGAAGGAAAGCCGCGAAGTAGAGAGCGTAGCTGGGGGTAATGTGGAGGACCGTGCTGCGGAAATCCTGCATGAGGAGAAGCTGCTTCTCAGAGTTGCCCGGTCCGGCGGGAATGACCATGGCCCCCACTTTTTCAGCCCCATAGTGCATGACCAGCGCTCCGGTGAAGAGGCCGTAGGTCATCATGTTCTGGAGGATGTCATTGGCGGTGACGCCAGCCATGGTCAGGCAGCGCGCCATGAGCTCGGCGGCGTTGTCCACGTCTGCCCGGGAGAAGAAGAGGGCCTTGGGTTTGCCGGTAGTGCCGCTGGAGGTGTGGAGCCGGAGGAGGCGGGAGGCCGGGACGGCGACGAGGCCCTTGGGGTAGGAGGCCCGCAAATCGGCGCCGGTGGTAAAGGGGAGGCGGCGGACGTCTTCGAGGGTGCGGACATCGCGGGAGGCGATACCCAGCTCTTTGAACTTCTGTTGGTAAAAGGGTACGGTTTTCTCCACGCGGCGGAGGGTGGTTCTGAGGCGCTGCAGTTGCAGGCGCTCGAGCGCGGAGCGTTCCATTGTTTCAATGCGTCGGTCCCAGTACATGGTATCCAGAAAGGATGAGATTTCGCCCAAACCGCCTGGCAATCCAGCCGAAAATTCAGATCGCGCGGCGTTCAACAAACGGGGGATGCGATACGATCGGGTTGTGGCTTGTGCGTACGGCGCCGTGCTCGGGTTGATCGGGCAGGGGGCTGAGAACCTGGTTGTTGCGGCCAGACAGGCGGTTTTTGGCTGGCTGGGGGGAGTGTTTGCTTTTACGCTGGTCGCATGAAGTCGTTGTTTTGTGGGGCGTTCGCGATTGTGGCGCTGGGTGTGGAAGCGGCCCGTGTGGAAACGATCACGCTGTGGGAGGGCAGGCCGCCGCTGGCGGTTGCGCCAGCCAAACCGGAAAACCTGATGCCACCGGGTACAAACATGCACAAGGATATTGTGCGGGTTGCCGATGTCTCCGAACCAACATTGACGATCTATCATCCGGCGGCGCGGAAGCGCAACGGCGCTTGCGTGCTGGTGTGCCCGGGGGGCGGATATTACATCGTCGCTTTGAAGCACGAGGGGACACAGGTGGCCGAGTGGCTGAGCGGGGAGGGGGTAACAGCGGCGGTATTGAAATACCGGGTGCCGGCACCCCGGAATGAGCCGGCGCATCTGCGCCCCTTGTTGGATGCGCAACGCGCGATGGTGATCCTGCGCTCGCGGGCGGCGGAATGGGGTATTGACCCGCAGCGGATTGGTGTGCTGGGTTTCAGCGCGGGGGGGCACCTGGCCGCGTGGCTTTTGTGCGAGGGAAGCCGGCTGGCGGATGGGTATCCGCGGTCTGGAGCAGAGCCATCTCCACGCCCGGACTTTGGCATTCTGGTTTATCCCGCCTATCTCTCAACAGCGGAGAAACAGCGATTGACGCCCGTGATTCGCGCGGAGGAGAAGCCCGGGTCGGTTTTCTTCGTGCACGCCGGGGATGATTCGCTGGGCCCGGAGAACAGCATCGAGTTCTTCATGGCGTTAAGGAAAGCGGGTGTGCGCGGGGAGTTGCACGTTTATCAGCGAGGGGGGCATGGCTTCGGCATGTTACGCGAGGGCAAACCGGTGAACGACTGGCCTCAGCGGTGTGCCGAGTGGTTGCGGGCCGAGGGATGGACAGAACGCCGAAGGTAGGTCGGACGGTTAGAGCGTTGTGGTTGCGGGTGCACCCGGGGATGTTCCAGCCCGGGTGCGGCTCGATGGAGGTGGCGAGGTGCGGCGATTCTCCCGCCACGCCACAACAAGGAAGACGGCCAGGGCGGCGCCGAGCGAGGGCAGGTAACAAACCGGCCAGCGGGCCACGTAGGTGCCCCAGGCCCAGACGACGAGGCCGGCGGCGAGGGTGGCCGCGCCAGCACGCGGGCCGCCGAGGCGCGCGGTAAAAAGCCCAAAGACCATCAGCACAAAGACCCCGGCACTGCCCACCCCATTGGCCTGTTGAACCAGCTCGAAAATGTTGTCCGCCCCGAGAGCCAGGCCAAAGGCCATGAGGCCGAAGACAATCACTCCAGCGCGCGCCAGAAACAGTTTGTGGCGTTCGGACATGCCAGGGCGGAGGGACAGCATGAAGTTGTGTGAGACGAGGGAGGCGGCAGCAAGCAGAGTGGAGTCCACGGTTGATAGGATCGCTGAGACGAGCGCGCCCGTGAAAAGAATGTAGGCGGCGGGGGTAAGATGGCGGCGCGCCAGTTCGGGAAGAAACGCTTCGGGGTCCTGGAGCTCCGGCAGCAGCGATGGCCCCATGAGACCGAGCCAGGCGGGCACAAGGCCAACCACGAGGTACATTACAGCGCCAAGACAGGCGGAGTTCTTTGCCACCGCGGCTGAGCGCGAGGCGAGGATGCGGGCGGCCAGTTCCTGGGCCACCACCGACCCCAGGATTACGGTCAAGAGGAAGTCCGCTTTGAACCAAAGCGAGGCTTCTCCACCGAACGGATTGAGCCGGGCAGGTTCAACGTTCCGCCAGGCTCCAGACAGGCTGACCTCAGGACTGAAGGACAGAGCGATCGCCAGCGCCAGCAGCCCAATGACAATGGCAATACCCTGGATGAGGTCGGTGATGACATCCGCCAACAAACCGCCCGTGCAGGTGTAGAGGATGACCACCACGGTGGCGATGGCGATGGCGGCTGTGAGGCTGAGATCGCTGGCGGAACTCAAGACATGGCCGAAGGCCCGGATTTGCGCGGCGGCCCAGAAGAGGGAGGTGGGGGCCATGATGAGGGCGGCGAAGCGTTCGGTTGCCTCACCAAAGCGGGCACGAAACAAGTCGGCCAGGGTGGTAAGCCCGCGATTCCATAAGGGGGAGGCGAACAGAAGGCCAACGAGAAGAAGGGCGATGGCGTAGCCGAAGGGATCACTCCAGCCGCCGGAGAGACCCTCGGCGTAGAATTTGCCGGCTGCGCCCACGCAGGTCTCCGCGCCGAACCAGGTGGCAAACATGGAGAAGGTGGCCAGCCCCAGGCCGATGCGGCGGCCGGCCACGAGGTAATCTGATTCCGTCCGGATTCCGCGGGAGATCAGGACACCTGCGAGGAGTTGGATGAGCACATAGGCCAGCACGCCGGCCAGGACAGTGTTCATGGGGATGGCACAAAAGGGCAACTCGGCGCAGACATCAAGCCTGATTCAGAGCCCGCAAGGCTTCGCGGGCCAGCATCCACTCCTCATCCGCTGGAACGATCAGCACCGGGACGCGCGCGGCGGCGCTGGTGATTCGGCAAATCTCGTCGTGGCCGCGGGCATGACGATTTCGGGCGGTGTCCAGCTCGATGCCGAGAAATTCAAGTCCCTGGAGAGCCTGTTCCCGAATCCAGGGGCTCCCCTGGCCGACGCCACCCGTAAACACCACCAGGTCCACGCCCCCCATGACGGCCGCATAAGCACCAAGGTATTTCTTGAGCCTGTAGGCGTAGATGGCCAGGGCCAGTCTGGCTCGAGGGTGGCCCAGCTCGGCCTGGCGCTCGATCTCAATCATGTCACCACCCAGGCCGGTGAGCCCCGCCACGCCGCTGTGATGGTTGAGCAATTTTTCCACTTCTTCATAGTTCATGCCCGTGATGCGCTGAAGGAACGGGACAACTGCAGGGTCGAGGTCACCGCAACGGGTGGACATTACAAGGCCCTCGGAAGGAGTGAATCCCATCGAGGTGTCCACGGAACATCCCTGGTTCACGGCGCAGACGGAGGCTCCTGCGCCGAGGTGGCAAGTGATGATGCGCAGGTGTTCGGCAGACCGCCCGAGGGTTCGGGCGCCGGCGAGGGCGGCGTAGGCGTGGGAGGCGCCGTGGAAGCCGTAACGCCGGACGTGGTGATTTTGATAGAGCTCGTAGGGCAAGGCGTAGAGATAAGCATGAGGTGGAAGCGTTTGGTGGAAGGCCGTGTCGAAGACCGCGACGTGGGGAATGCCGGGGAAGACCCGGCGAGCCGCGATGATGCCGGCCACGTTTGCCGGGTTGTGGAGTGGAGCCAGGTTGTTGAGAAACTCGAGGCGGGCCAGGACGGCATCATCCACGACGGCTGGGGCAGAGAATTGTTCGCCGCCATGCACGACGCGGTGGGCGATGAAAGTGGGGCTGGAGGTGTGTGTGGCCTGCGCTGGCTCCGCTCCAGCCAGGAGCTGCAGAATGGCGTGCAGGGCCTGTTCATATCCCCCTGAGGGCAATTGTTGGAGGATTTCCTGCGTGCCCGATCGGTGCAGCAGGCGGGTGTCAGGTCCGCGGAGTCTTTCGACCCTGCCCCGCAACACGCGTCGCGGGTCCGAGGAATCAAAGCACGCGTACTTCACCGACGAGGATCCGCAATTGATGATGAGAGCTTTCTCGTGCCGGGTGGCTCCGGCCAGCGGGTTTCCCAGAATGGAGATCATCGGGGGGGGTGTCATTATGTTCCTGGGGGTGATACTCCCTCGTCCGGGCCGGCAGGCAGTCGCACAGGTTGCTGAAGAATGTGCTTCGTGGCTGCATCAGTCCTACATCCGGAGGCCGCCGTGTGCGTGGACATCGGTAAGGTCATTCTGGTGGCGGGACGCTAGCAAGCCACATACGGGCTGTCGAATGTGAAGAGGGCGCTTATTTTCTATTCGCCGGGGCGCGTTCCTGCTAGGTTCCGCCCGCCTATTGCTGAGTATGAGCAACACATCAAACAATCTGGCGGGCCCAGCGGCTGAGGCGCCCTCGGATTTCATCCGTGACGTGGTGGCGGCGGACCTTGCGACAGGCCGACACTCAAAAATCCATACCCGTTTTCCTCCCGAACCGAATGGCTACCTGCATATCGGACATGCGAAGAGCATTTGTTTGAACTTCGGGATCGCCCGTGAGTTCCGGGGTATATGCAACCTGCGCATGGACGACACCAACCCGACGAAGGAGGATGTCGAGTATGTGGAGTCTATTGTCCAGGACGTGCAATGGTTGATCGGGGGCTGGGCGGACGACTGCCTGGGTTTGAAGCTGAAGGGGGGGACTCCGGTGCGGAGCCAGGTCCGCGGGCGGGACGATTTTTATCTGGGGCCGGCTCCGGTTGGGACGGCGGCGGAGCCCTTCTATGCCTCGGATTATTTTGAGGAGCTTTACGAGTACGCCTTGCAGTTGATCCGCAAAGGCAAGGCCTATGTATGCGACCTCTCGCCAGGGGACACGGATGCCTACCGCGGCGCGCCGGATCGGCCGGGGAAGGAGAGTCCGTATCGCGACCGCACGATCGAGGAGAATCTCGATCTGTTCACGCGCATGAAAAAGGGCGAGTTCCCCGACGGCACGCGCACCTTGCGCGCGAAGATTGACATGGCGTCGCCCAATATCTGGATGCGCGACCCGGTGCTTTATCGAATCCGGCACGCCGAGCACCATCACACAGGAAACCGGTGGTGCATCTATCCGATGTACGATTTCGCCCACTGCCTGAGTGACTACATCGAGGGGATTACGCATTCCATCTGCACATTGGAATTTGAGGTGCATCGTCCGCTCTACGACTGGATTCTGGAGAGCCTGGATTTGCCGCGCCCTCTGCCGCATCAGTACGAATTTGCGCGGTTGAGCCTGGGGTACACGGTCATGAGCAAGCGGAAACTGCTCCA
>Ga0073934_10003207_pt1 | contig 30927 bp, 36 predicted proteins | sample LarsenN4metaG_FD_76834 | JGI IMG/M metagenome (GOLD analysis project Ga0073934, IMG submission 76834) | Hot spring sediment bacterial and archeal communities from British Columbia, Canada, to study Microbial Dark Matter (Phase II) - Larsen... ...
AGAATTCGTTATCTCATTTGCGAAGCGATGCTGCAACCGAAGCGAAATAAACTGCTTCGCTTTGCCCTGAAAACTCTGGGGAATCAGTATTTGCTCAAGAAGCCATCTTTGCTCGTTATTCTCTATCTTGAGAAAGGCAAGTACACCTCTTTTCCGAATGGCTTTGAGAATCGTGTGGGCGATCTTGCAACGCAATTTACTTGCAGCACAATTTTATTGTGGGAACACGAGACCAGAATTTTGAGCGGGGAATTGAAGGAATTTGCCCCCTTTCTGCCGCTGTTGCACAGGCGCCGCGACCCTCGCATTATCAAAGTGCAGAAAAGGCTGTTGGCGCAACTATCTGATCCGGAATTGCGCGAGGATTTGACGGCGGCAGCTATTCTGGTTGATATACGCGCCTTCGGCACAAAAGCCGTGCTCTCTGAATTTACCAAAAAGGAGTTGAGTATGCTGAAAGACACGAGTTTCGTTCAAGACTGGCTGACCGAGAGCCTGCAAAAAGGCAAGCTGGAAGGCAAGCTAGAAGGCAAGCTGGAAGGCAAGCTTTCGGTTATTGAAATTATCCTGCAGCAAAAACTTGGCGCGCTTTCCCCGCGGTTACGGAGCCAATTGCAAAAGCTCGATAATAAAAAATTGGATCGCCTAACCGTCAAGCTGCAACAGATCACCAGCCAAAAGGATTTGCAAGCCTGGTTAAAAAATGGCGCTTCCAGACACGTGAGCCGGTAGCTGTGAAAATAATTGCTCGGCTCGGCGTTTGATCATCTTTAATTGGAGCAGCCATGACGGCTCGTGAAATCATCATCAAAAAAAGAGACGGCAAAAATCTGACGGAAAGCGAAATCAATTTTTTCATCCACGCTTATCTGCGGGGCGAAATCGCCGACTATCAGATGTCCGCCCTGCTCATGGCGGTTTATTTTCAAGGCATGAGCTTTGACGAAACCGTGACCCTCACTCGCATCATGCGCGACTCCGGGGAAGTGGTCGATTTTTCACATCTTTCAGGGATAAAAGTTGACAAGCACAGCACCGGCGGCGTCGGGGACAAAGTCTCGTTGATTCTTGCGCCGTTGGTGGCGGCGGCCGGCGTTTCTGTGCCGATGATTTCCGGACGCGGCCTCGGCCACACCGGCGGCACGCTCGACAAGCTCGAATCCATTCCCGGTTTCAAAACGCGGCTGCCGCTCAGCCGTTTCAAAAAGCAAGTTGAAGAAATCGGCGCGTGTTTGATCGGCCAAAGCGAAAAAATTTGTCCGGCCGATCGCCGGATTTATGCCCTGCGCGATGCGACGGCTACGGTGCAGTCGATTCCGTTGATTTGCGGCAGCATTCTCAGCAAAAAACTCGCCGAAGGCATTAACGCGCTGGTGCTCGACGTTAAAGTCGGCCAGGGCGCCATTTTTGAAGACGCCGCCACGGCTGAAAAATTGGCCGAGCATTTGATTCGCACCGCAACCGCTTTCAATTTAAACACCGTCGCGTTGCTCACTGATATGTCGCAGCCGCTGGGCGTCGCCGTTGGCAATTGGCTGGAAGTTTGCGAAGCCATCGAGATATTAAAAGGAGGCGGGCCGGAAGATACGAAGCAAGTCACGCTGGCGCTCGGCGCGATCATGTTGCAGCTTGCCGGAAAAACCAAAGATTTGCGAAGCGGCGTGACCCGGCTGCGCGCGTTGTTGGAGAGCGGCGCGGCGTGGCAAAAATTTTTGGAAATCGTTCGCGCGCAGGAAGGCGAGGTGACGTTTTTGGAAAATCCCGATCAATATCCTGCCCCGAAACATCGGCTTGACGTGAAAGCGGGCGAGGCTGGTTTCGTCGCCGCGATCAATGCGCGAGAAATCGGACGGCTGTGCATGTTGCTTGGCGCCGGCCGCCAAGCCGTTGAGGATACCATCGATTATACCGCCGGCATGTTGATGCACAAAAAGATCGGGGATCCTGTTCATCCTGGCGAACCATTGATCACCCTCCAAAATTCTGGACGAGCGCCGGATAACGATTTTCAGCAAATGGTACACGCCTGCTTTTCGATTCGCAATCAGCCTGTGACTCCGCCAAAACTGCTGCAGAAACTTTTCGATGCGCGCGGCGTTCACTTTATTACGGAGATTGACTGAATGGCGCGTATAAATGTACTCAATTAAGGATAGGTTTGGAAAGAGCTTTTTTCGCGCTGACAAAATTAGACCTTGACTTTTTTGCCGAAGTATCTTATTTTTTAAATCGTTCTTGTTTGCCAATTTGGCCAGGTAGCTCAGTCGGTAGAGCAACGGACTGAAAATCCGTGTGTCCGCAGTTCGATTCTGCGCCTGGCCACGAGGCAAGGGGCAATTTGCAAGGGGCAAAAAAACAAAAAAGCCTTTTTTGCCACTTGCCATTTGCTCTTTGCCCCGCCACCTTGGCTCAGTTGGTAGAGCAGCTCACTCGTAATGAGCAGGTCGCCGGTTCGATTCCGGCAGGTGGCTCAAATGAAGGGAGGATGGAAGCGATATTTCACGATAGCTCGTTAAATTGAAGATGGAGTCTTGGGCGTATCCAGCCATCCACAACTCGACAACCGGTTAATCCCTCATGAAAAAAAATTTCCTTTTTCTACTCTTTGCCAGTTCTGCCTTTGCCGCCGATCCAATCGGGTTTGCCTTCTTGCGCATACCGGTCGGGGCGCGGCCGGCGGCGATGGGCGCGAGTTTTCTCGCGGTTTCGCGCGATGCCCATGCCATTTATTATAATCCCGCCGGCCTGGCCAACGTGCCGACGCGCACCGGCGCTTTCGGGTATCTCAATCACATTCTCGATATTCAAAGTTTTTTCGGCGCCTACGTGCATCCGCATGCGCGCGGCAGTTACGGCATCGCCATCAACTATGCGGATTACGGCGAATTTACCCGCACCGATGAGTTCGGCGAAGAAAACGGCAGCTTCGGCGCTAACACACTTGTCGCTTATTTATCCTATTCGCAATTGCGCGGCGAGCGGCTCATGTTGGGTGTGAATGTTAAATTGATTCGGGCGCAGCTTGAGCAATTCTCTGCGGATGGATTTGCGGTGGATTTGGGTTTTATTTATCAGTCCACCATCATGGAAAACCTGACATTCGCCGGCGGCGTTTTTAATCTCGGCAAAGAGCGCGCGGCATTTATTAAAACCAAAGAACGGCTGCCGCTCAATTTTCAATTCGGCGTTTCCAAAAAATTGGCGCATCTGCCTTTGTTGTACAGCCTGACGTTGATCAAATATCAGGAAGAGGAGCTGCGCTTTCGCGCCGGCGGTGAGCTGACGTTGTCAAAAGGCCTGCTCATGCGCTTGGGCTACGATACGGTTCGCAGCGATCAAAAAGTCGGCACCGATGGGGATCGCTTTGCGGGACTGTCGTTCGGACTCGGTTTGACGGTTGACGATTACACGCTCGATTACAGTTTGTCTTCATTCGGCGAAGTGGGCAGTTTGAATCGCCTGAGTTTTTCAATGACGTTTTGAGAAGCTGAAGCTGCTCGCGCGTTTAAACTTGGCTATAAAACAAAAAGCACCGACTTTTAAAGTGGGTGCTTTTTCATTTTTTAACGGCGTCCGAGAATGGGGAGTTTTTTTAAATAGCCGAGGTCATTTCAGTCGCCGGAGTGGTGACAACCGGCGTTTCCATAACCGGCGCGATCACCGTTTCCATCGCAGTTTTGGGGCGCGTTTTGTGCGGCGCTTTCATCACCTTGCCGGCTTTCAGGCATTTGGCGCAAACCGTGAGGCGTTTCACCTGACCGGCCACCAGCGCGCGAACGTGACGAAGATTGGGCTGCCACCGGCGCAGCGTCGTGTTGTGCGCGTGGCTGATTGAGTGGCCCACGCTCGAATGCTTGCCGCAAATATCACAGACTTTTGCCATTTTTGACTCCAAACGAACAGTTTTTATTTAGTATTTACTTTTGCTGTTTTATAAAACGAATTTTAGTATACGAAAAATCCATGTTAAATGCAAGCAAAGACTTGCAACTCAAACAAAATTCTGTTATATTTTATCGTCGGTTGCGTTAATGATAACAATATCAATCCCCTGAAGCTTTGCACTCTCAACATGGTGAGGAGGATGATGAACCGAACACGCGTTTTGATCATGGGCGCCGCCGGGCGCGATTTTCATAACTTTAACACGATTTATCGTGACAATGATAAATACGAGGTGGTTTGTTTTACAGCTACGCAAATACCGGATATTGAAGGCCGGCGCTATCCGGCGCTGCTTGCCGGCAGGCTTTATTCGAACGGTATCCCCATTCACCACGAGCGCGAATTGGTTCGGCTCATTCAGGATGAAAAAATTGATGAAGTGATTTTTGCGTACAGCGATGTGTCGCACGAGTCTGTGATGCACAAAGCCAGCGCCGCGTTGGCCGCCGGCGCTTCGTTCAAGTTCATCGGTACGGCGGACACGATGTTGAAGAGCAATAAACCGGTGGTGGCGATCTGCGCGGTGCGAACCGGCAGCGGCAAGAGCCAAACCACGCGGCGTGTCTCGCAAATTTTAAAAAGCCTGGGCAAGAAGGTGGCTGTCGTCCGCCACCCGATGCCGTACGGTGATCTGGTCAAACAAGCCGTGCAACGTTTCGGCAGTTTTGATGATCTGGATGCGCACCAGTGCACCATCGAAGAACGCGAGGAATATGAGCCGCATTTGCGGATGGACACCGTGGTTTTTGCCGGGATTGATTACGCCGCTATTCTGGAGCAGGCGCAAGCGGAGGCCGATATTATCTTGTGGGACGGCGGCAACAACGATACGCCGTTCTTCAAACCGGATTTGCATATCGTGGTGGCGGATCCGCTGCGTCCCGGCCACGAAACGCGCTACCATCCCGGCGAAACGAATTTGCGCATGGCCGATGTCGTCGTCATCAACAAAGTTGCCAACGCGCGCCCGGAAGATATTGAGAGTGTTCGTGGCGCCATTCGAGCGAATAATCCGGATGCGGATATTGTCGATGCGGCGTCGCCGATTTACGTCGAAGATTCCAGCGTGATTCGCGGCCGCCGTGTGTTGTGCATCGAAGACGGTCCGACATTGACGCACGGCGAAATGGTGATTGGCGCCGGCGTCGTGGCGGCGCAAAGATTCGGCGCCAAAGCGATTGTCGATCCGCGCCCGTTCCTGAAAGGAAGTTTGATCGACACTTTCAACACGTATCCCGGCATTGGTACGCTGCTGCCGGCCATGGGCTACGGCGAAAAACAAATCCGCGACTTGGAAGCGACGATTAACGCGGCGGATTGCGAGGCCGTGGTGATCGCCACACCGATCGATCTGCGCCGGCTCGTCAAGCTCAACAAACCGGCGACGCGAGTGACTTATGAATTGCAAGAAATCGGGCAGCCAACGTTGGCGGATTTTTTGAAACGATTTGCGTGAAGATTAAAACGTAAAGATATAAAACGTAAAACACGTAAAACTTAATTTACGTTTTACGCATTACGTTTTATATCACCAAAAAATTCATGCATCCCAAAACCGTTGTCATCGCTCTCGGCGGCAACGCCATCACCCGCGAATTTGAAGAAGGCAATATTTATCAGCAATTCGCGAACACCAGGCGGAGCCTCGTTGGCGTCGTCTCGTTGGTCGAGCAAGGGCATCGGATTGTTCTTTCGCACGGCAATGGCCCGCAGGTTGGCAATGCGTTGATTCGCGTCGAAGCCACAAGCCACTTGGCGCCGCCGCTGCCGCTGGGCATTATCGTTGCCGATTTGCAAGGCGGCATGGGATACATGCTTCAGCAATCGCTGTTGAACATGCTGCGCCGGCACGGTATTCAAAAAGAAGTGGTGACGCTGATCACCCAAGTCGTCGTGCATCCGGATGATCCGTCGATCAAGAATCCGACCAAGTTTGTCGGGCCGTTTTATCCGCCGGAAAAAGTGGAAGCATTGCAGCATGTGCACGGCTGGATTATGCGCGAAGATCGCGGCCGTGGCTGGCGGCGGGTTGTGGCGTCGCCGGAGCCGCTGGAGATTGTCGAGAAAAATGTCATCAAAGAATTGGTCGCCAATGATCGCATCGTCATAGCAGCCGGCGGCGGCGGCATTCCGGTTTATCTCGACGGCGAAGAGCGTCTCGAAGGCATCAACGCCGTTATTGACAAGGATCTTTCCAGCGCCATTTTAGCGCGCGACATCGGCGCGAACGAGCTGGTGATTCTGACCGGCGTCGAAAAAGTCGCCATTGATTTTGCCAAACTCGCGCAGCGCTGGCTCGATCATATAACCGTCGCCGAGGCGAAAAAATATCTCGCCGAAGGTCAATTTCCCGCAGGCAGCATGGGCCCGAAAATTCGCGGCGCCATCAATTTTCTTGAAAGCGGCGGCCAGCGTGTGGTGATTACGTCAATCGAGATGCTGGCGGAGGCGATGCAGGGAAAGACCGGGACGGTTATCGAATAAAATTTTGTGGAGTAACTTTTGGCAGAATAAAATTTTCTATAAGTGATGGGCACTAATTTCTTCCACTAAGTTCGTTAGTTGTGGAGAGTAAAAGAGAAAAGATTAAAAGCCAAATTTAATTGCAGAGGTAAACCATGGAAACCACAGTTCGTGCAGTTTATACAAATGGTGTTTTTGCGCCGGCGAAACGGTATAAACTAAAATTGAAAGAAGGAGAAGGCGTTGAGTTGTTAATAAAAAAACTTTCTGGGGCAGAGCGCGATCCAGCTTATGATCTTTCTGATTTGGCAGTGGAAACCGGAATGCCGGATTTAGCTAGTGAGCATGATCACTATCTCTATGGAATGCCTAAACGAGGGAAACGTAATGGTCGGAAAACGCGTGTTCGTCGACGAACGTTTATGGAGGGCAGGCTGGAATTTATATGAAGAACGCGCTGATAAAGCATGGAGTTTAACTGATTGCATTTCAATAGTAGTAATGCAAGAAAAAGGATTAGCCGAAGCACCGGCACACGACGAACATTTTCGACAAGCAGGATTTAAAATACTACTTTGAATTAATAATGTAAACATCTGAGGAGAAAATTCTTTGAAGATCCACGAATATCAAGGCAAAGAAATTTTGCGAAAGTTTGGCGTGGCCGTGCCACAAGGAAAAGTCGCGAGCACGGCGGAAGAAGTGGGAGTGATTGCGGATCAATTGGGCGGCGGAACCGTGGTGGTGAAAGCGCAAATTCACGCCGGCGGCCGCGGCAAAGGCGGCGGCGTGAAAGTCGCGAAAAATCCGCACGAAGCGTATGAGATTGCGAAGCAGATGATCGGCATGCAGCTTGTCACGCATCAAACCGGGCCGGAGGGCAAGCGTGTCAATAAAGTTCTCGTCGAGCAAGGTTTGAGCATTGCGCGTGAATTATATGTCGGTATCGTGCTTGATCGCGCGGCGTCTCAACTTGTCGTCATGGCCAGCACCGAAGGCGGCGTGGAGATTGAAAAAGTCGCCGAGGAAACGCCGGAAAAAATTTTAAAAGAATATATCGACCCGCTTACCGGTCTGCGTCCGGCGCAGGCGCGCAAGCTCGCATTCGGACTCGGTTTGGAAGACGAGGCTTTTAAAAACGCGGTGAAATTTTTCCACGCGCTTTACAAAGCGTTTGTTGAATCGGATTGTTCGCTGGCGGAAATCAATCCGCTTGTGGTGACGGCCGATGGGCTGGTGTTGGCGTTGGATGCCAAAATCAATTTTGATGACAACGCGCTGTATCGCCATCCCGAGTATGCCGAGTTGCGCGATCTTTCCGAAGAAGAGCCGCTGGAAGTTGAAGCTTCGAAGTACCGGCTCAATTACATCAAGCTCGACGGTGAAGTCGGCTGCATGGTCAACGGCGCGGGCTTGGCGATGGCGACGATGGACATCATCAAGCTTGCCGGCAGCTCGCCCGCAAATTTTCTCGATGTCGGCGGCGGCGCGAGTCCGGAAACCGTTGAAAATGGCTTCCGCATTTTGCTCTCGGACAAAAACGTCAAAGGCGTGCTCATCAACGTGTTCGGCGGCATCGTGCGCTGCGACCGTATTGCCACCGGCGTAATTCAAGCGGCGAAGAACGTCCACATCAGCGTGCCGCTCGTGGTTCGCCTCGAAGGCACCAATGCCGCAGAAGCGGCACAGTTGCTCAACGAATCCGGCTTGCCATTGATTGTCGCGAGCAATTTGAAAGACGCGGCGGAGAAGGTAGTGGCCGCGATTCGCGGCGAAACCTAGCACGTGGCGCAGCCGGCCCGACTATTGAGAAGGGGAATTAAATGGCGTGGACAGAAGCTCAGATTGATGAATTGATTGCAAATGTTCGGCGCGATTTTGTGCTGGAAAGATTTTTCATTCATTTCCACGACAAGCTGCAGGAACACGGTGTTACGATTCAAGATGCAGAAAAAGCCATTGGCAAGCATAGTTATATCGGTCAATACGAGAAAGATGGTGTGACGATAGGTTTCTTGAATCCACGCAACAACGTTTTCGTAGCTTGGAAATCTGATGACTATCCTTCACGTGTGAAGACATGCTTTATTGCCAAAGATGGTTTGGGTTATCTGTTGCGACAACCTGATGTCGAACTTATCTGGTCACCAAAGTAAATTATGATGACAGTGCCTTCACGAAAAAATTCAAATCATGCCGCCCAAGAGCAAGCTGTTGAGCTATTGGAATGGCTAATTGATTTTTTGCCAGGCGCGATTCCTCGTTCGGCGGAACAGGCTATTATTGAAGATTGTGATGATGTGCATGTGCTTTTTGACCAACGCAGCGAGCTGCAAAAAATCTTAGAAACGACTCCACATGCACTGAATCAAATTCAAAAAAAGAAGCTAGCCAAGTTTGATCGAGATATGAGAGCGGCGGCTTTGTTTTTATTCGGCGCGAGCAAGGGAACGCTCCGTCGTTATCGCGAAGGGCGTTATGATCGCTCTCATTGGTGGTGGTATATTGACGACCTCGTTCGGGAGGCGAATCTTGTTTGTAACAAAAAGAAAAAGGGAGTCGAGTACGCCGTCTCTGAAGAAATCGTCCGCTTGCTAAAAGTCGCCGAACCACGCGTCTCGTATGACCGTCGAACAGTGGCACGAAAAAGGAGTCAGAATAAATGATAACCCAAGGAGGAGAGTTTGAGCATTCTCGTTGACAAAAAAACGCGGGTGCTGGTGCAGGGCATTACCGGCAGCGAAGGCTCGTTTCATACAACCCAGATGATCGAATATGGCACCAACGTCGTTGCGGGCGTGGTGCCAGGAAAGGGCGGGCAAAAATTTAATGACACCGTCCCAATTTTTAACACGGTTGCAGACGCAGTGAAAAACACCGGCGCGAATGCCGCCGCGATATTCGTTCCGCCGGCGTTTGCAGCCGATGCGATTATGGAATCTGCGATGGAAGGCGTGGCGGTGATCGTCACGATTACCGAAGGTATTCCCACAACCGATATGTTGCCGGTCAAAGCGTTGCTGAATAAAACCGGGGCGCGGATGATCGGCCCGAATTGTCCGGGCATTATTTCGCCGGGTAAATGCAAGATCGGCATCATGCCGGGCTTCATTCACCAGCCGGGCCGCGTCGGCGTGATTTCTCGCAGTGGCACGTTGACTTACGAAGCGGTGAAACAACTTTCCGATCTCGGCATCGGCCAATCGACTTGCGTCGGCATCGGCGGCGATCCGATTATCGGCACGACGCACACCGACGCGTTGAAACTTTTTGCTGAAGATGGAAATACGGATGCGGTCGTGCTCATCGGAGAAATCGGCGGTACAGCCGAAGACGAAGCGGCGGCGTACATTAAAAAATATTTTGGCAAACCGGTTGTTGCCTTTATCGCCGGCCGCACGGCGCCACCGGGACGACGCATGGGCCACGCCGGGGCGATCATCGCGGGCGGCAAAGGCACGGCGGCAGAGAAGATGGAAGCTTTGCGGAAAGCCGGCGCATACGTGTGCGAGAGCCCGGCAGAAATCGGCGCGATGATGCAAAAGGCGCTCGGCAAGGCGAAGAAAGTTTTTAGTTTGAAATCTTCTCCGGCGAAAGCGAAAAGCAAAACGAAGAAGTCACCGCGCCAAACGAAAAAAGTTGCTGCCGCCGGTCGATAAATTTTGCAACTAAAAAAGTGCTATAACGAAGGAACTTTAAAGCTTTGAGTTTTTATTTCAACCATTTTTTATTAACAAGGAGATTCAATTTTGGAACGCACCCTTGCTATTTTGAAACCGGATTGTGTGTCCGCAAAAAAAATGGGCAAAGTGCTCGATCGTATCGAAGCGGCTGGATTTCACATTCTCGGCATGAAAATGGTCCGGCTCACCCCGGAGGTTGCCGGGAAATTTTATGAAGTGCACAAAGAACGCGGTTTTTATAAAGATCTCGTGAGCTTTATGTCGAGCGGCCCGGTGGTGGTTTTGGCGCTCGACAAAGAAAACGCCGTGGCGGATTTTCGCAAGCTCATCGGCGCCACTGATCCGGCGGAAGCGGCGCCCGGCACGATTCGCCGCGATTTTGCCACGAGCAAGCAGAACAACGTCGTGCACGGGTCGGACTCGCCGGAAAACGGCCGTCTCGAAGTTGCTTTTTATTTCTCGAATAAAGAGTTGCTCGAAGCTCAATAGCTCGCAAAATTATTGGTTTGTAACTGGCGATTCTTTGCACTGCGCTACGGCGATGCTGCCAGCCAGTTGCAATCGAACCGTTTGAGAAGTTGATCACCTCAAGCATTCACGGAGAATTGACCATGGAGAACGGAAATCGGCGTATCGCATGGATCGGGGGAATTTTGATCGTGGGAGTGGCCGCCCTGTTGGGCTGGCTGGTATTGACGAAAAAGGAAAAAAAGCCGGAATCAACAGTAACACAAACGAATATTCTCGACGATTCGTTGGCCTCACAACTGGAATTGCCGGCGCAAGAACCGCCGGCGCAGCCTCCGCCGCAAGTTGTGATGGACACCGAAGGCAAATACACCGTGCAAGTTTCGTCGTGGCGAACCCAACGGCGCGCTGAGCGGGATGCGCAGCGTTTTAGCGACAAAGGTTTCAACGCCTACGTGCAGAGTGCGTATATTCCAGCGCTGGGAGGGACGTGGTATCGCGTCCGTGTCGGCGGTTATGCGACCAAGCCGGAGGCGCGAGAGATGGCGGCCCGATTGGCGGGACTGTTGGAGTCCGGTTATTGGGTCGATCGATACCGTAAACCGTGATGTTGGATTTTCGTGAACAGATTTTCAGTCGTTAGGCGTTTGCAACGAAAGTCAAGATCGCTCAACTTTTATCTTGACTTGTAACACTTTTTTTTTATAAATTCAACACTAATCTTTTCCGGCCGCTAAACATGAAGATTTCGCTCGCAAGTCTGTCTGAAGGGCTGCATACCTTCAACTTCGTGGAGAAGCTGGCGGAGTTTGGCCTGGAGAATCACCCGAATCTGTACGACGAGGTGGAGATTCAGGTCGATATTGAGAAGCGCTCACCACAGTATGTGTTGAAAAGTCTTGTCCAAATCAGTGGGCGCTTTGCATGTGATCGCTGCACGCGTGAATTCGAGAAAAGATTGAGCGGGGAAGGACGGGTGATTTTCTCGAGCGATGAGGCGATGCTCGAGATGAGCGAAGCGGATGAGATTCATTATCTCGCGCCCGACGCGAAAGAAATCGACATCACGCCTGATCTTCGCGATACGATTCTGCTCGCCATTCCGATGAAGCTGTTGTGCTCGGAAGAGTGCCGCGGGTTGTGCGCCGGTTGTGGCGCCGATCTCAGTATCGAATCATGCCGTTGCGCCGCGCCGCCGGCCGACACCAGGTGGGAAGCGCTGCACAAGCTTTTGTAGAACAAATTTGCATTGAACCCAGCCGGCCTCGGTTTTTATAGTATAAACTCGAAGCGCTGTGCTAATTAAGACCAGAAAGAGGTAAAGTCGTGCCAAATCCCAAACGTCGACATTCCCGCACTCGTCGTGATAAACGCCGGACACATTGGAAGCTTGCCGGGCCGAACATTGTGCCTTGTTCCAATTGCCGCCAACCCAAGCTGCCGCATCGCGCCTGCCCGAACTGCGGCTATTATGGTGATCGTTCGGTTTTCTTGCCGCGCGAGCAATAACCGCGCGCGTTGATCGCGCGAACGCATTTGATGCGTCGTGAACGTTATATTTGTTTGATCGCAGGATCGTTGCAAGCTTGACGAACGGCGCGAATCAGTCTAAAATTTTTTGAGAAGAGGATATGCGTATCGCATTGGACGCCATGGGAGGGGATTATGCGCCGGCGGCGATTGTGCAAGGCGGCCTGGAAGCGGCAAAGCTGGCTCACGGCGCCTACGAAATTGTTTTCGTCGGCGACAAGACACAAATCGAACAGGAAATCGGCCGGCATCCATTGTTGACCCGCGGCGAAAATTTGCGCTACTCGATTTATCACGCTTCCGAAAAAATCGAGATGTGCGATGTTCCCACGGTGGCTTTGAAAAAGAAGAAAGACGCCTCCGTGTTGGTGGCGGCGCGTCTGCATCGCGAAGGCCGAGTGGATGCAGTGGTTAGCGCCGGACATACCGGCGCCGCGATGGCGGCGAGTTTGATGGAACTCGGACGCATTCGCGGCGTCAATCGCCCGGGCATCGGCTCACTCATTCCGAACGGTTACGGCGTGACGCTGCTCATCGACGTCGGCGCCAACGTCGACTGCAAACCGATTCAACTCGTGCAATTCGGTTTGATGGGCAGCATCTTCATGAATCGCGTGATCGGCCTGGAATCGCCCAAAGTCGCGCTTTTAAGCAACGGCGAAGAACGCTCGAAAGGCACCGAAGTCACCCGCGAAGCTTACGGGCTGTTGGAAGCGCGGGAGAATCTCAATTTTGTCGGCAACGTCGAAGGCCGCGATATTCTCAAAGGCACCGCGGACGTCGTCGTGTGTGACGGTTTCGTCGGCAACGTCATTCTCAAGTTTGCCGAAAGTCTCGGCGCCGTGTTTCGCCATCACATCAAACGGCAAATCGGCAAACGAATTTTTCGCCAAATCGGCGCTTTTTTATTGCAGCCGACTTTCACCGGCTTGCGTAAAATTTTTGATTATGAAGAATACGGCGGCGCGCCGTTGTTGGGCATCAACGGCGTCTGTATCATCTGTCACGGCGGCTCCACTCCGAAAGCGATTCGCAATGCCATCCGCGAGGCCGTCAAAATGGTTTCGGAAGGCGTTACGCAAATCATTGGCCAAGAGCTGCAAACCCAAAATGGAGTAAAACTCATTGAGCAAGAAGCCTAGTTCTATGATCCTCGGCACGGGTCGCGCTGTGCCCAAGCGGGTGTTGACCAATTTTGATTTGGAAAAAATGGTTGATACCACCGACGAATGGATTCGCGAGCGTACCGGCATCGAGCGGCGTTACATCGCCGATGAGAAGGACACCACTTCCGGACTGTGCGCCGAAGCGGGACGCGCGGCGTTGCAAGCCGCGCAAATACCTGCCGAAAAAATCGACGCGATCGTTCTCGCCACCGTCACGGGCGATGTCACGTTCCCGTCGACGGCGTGTTACGTGCAGGAAATTTTGGGCGCTGAAAATGCCGCTGCGTTCGATATTGCGGCCGCCTGCACCGGCTTCATTTACGGCCTGTCTTTGGCCGATAGTTTGATCGCCTCCGGCAAAGCCCAGCATGTGCTCGTCATCGGCGGTGAAATGTTGAGCCGCATCACCGACTGGACCGATCGCGCCACCTGCGTGCTGTTCGGTGATGCTGCTGGCGCTGCCGTGCTCGGGCCCAGCGACGGCAAACGCGGACTCATCGATACCTTCATGAAAAGCGATGGCCGGCTCGCGCACTTGCTTTGCATGCCGGGCGGCGGCACCAAAGTTCCGGCGGACGTCGCTTTGGCCGAGCGCCTGATGTTTTTGAAAATGGAAGGCCGCGAAGTTTTCAAACACGCCGTCACGGCGATGGGCGACGCCGCCGAGCATATTTTGGCCAAAAACAACTTGACCGGCGATGATATTCATTTGTTGATTCCGCATCAAGCCAATATGCGCATCATCAACGCCACCGCCAAGCGCGTCGGCATGCCGTTGGAAAAAGTTTATGTGAATGTCCAGGATTACGGCAACACCTCCGCGGCTTCGATTCCGATTGCCATCGATGAAGCGCTTGAAAACGGCCGCTTGAAATCAGGCGACCGTTGTTTGCTGGTGGCGTTCGGCGGCGGCTTCACCTGGGGTTCGGTTATTGTTCAATTTTAAAAAGAGTATGAGCGAACGTCGCGCTTTTATTTTTCCCGGTCAGGGCTCGCAGTACGTCGGCATGGCCAAAGATCTCTGCGAGAAATTGTCGCTGGCGCAGGGATTTTTTGCCCGCGCCAATCAACTATTGGGCTTTGATATTCAGCAAATTTGCTTTGCCGGACCGGAAGAAAAATTAACTCGGACGGATGTGACGCAGCCGGCAATTTTCATTCACAGCGCGATTGTGACGCGGCTGTTGGCGGAAAAAGGCATCAAACCCGACATGGCGGCTGGCCACAGCCTCGGTGAATATTCCGCCTTGTATGCCGCCGGCGTGCTCGATTTTGATCAGGCGCTGCTTTTGGTCAAACGCCGCGGTGAATTGATGCAGCGCGCCGGCACGGAAAACCCCGGCACCATGGCGGCCATCATCGGCCTCGAGCCGGCAGAAGTGGAAGCGCTTTGTGAAGAAGCCTCCAGCGCGGGAATTGTTTGTCCCGCTAATTTCAATTCGCCGGGGCAAATCGCTATCTCCGGCTCGGTGGCTGGCGTGCAACAGGCGATGGCGCTTGCCAAAGCCAAAGGCGCCAAAATGGCGAAACAGCTCGCGGTCGGCGGCGCGTTTCATTCACCGTTGATGTCCGTCGCGCGCGACGGCTTGCGTGAAGGTTTGCAAAAAGCGCATTTTGGTGAAGCAAGCTGGCCGATCTATTTGAACGTTACGGCAAAACCAACTCGAGATGCGAACGAATTGCGCCAACGTTTGGATGAGCAGCTCACGAGTCCGGTGCGCTGGGTCGAGATCATCGAAAACATGATTGCGGACGGCGCGACACAATTTTACGAAGTCGGGCCGGGCAATGTGTTGGCGGGACTCTTGAAGCGAATTAATAAAAATTTCGTCGCAAAAATGGTTGGAAAGGTTGTGGAGTTGGAGGCGATTTAACGTAAGGAATAATGGAAAAGCTACAAGACAAAGTTGCAATTATCACCGGCGGCTCGCGCGGAATCGGCAGGGCGATTGCATGGCGTTTGGCTGCCGAGGGGGCAAAAGTCGTCGTCACGGCGACGACGAAAGCCGGCGCCGATAAAACCGCCGACGAAATTCGCCAAAGCGGCGGCCAGGCAGCGGGCTTTGAAGCCAATGTCGCCGACGCCAAACAAGTTGAAGACTTGATGAAAGGAACTGTCGACCAATTCGGCGCGCTTCACATTCTCGTCAACAACGCCGGCGTCACCCGCGACAATCTCGTCATGCGCATGAGCGACGAGGATTGGAATATGGTGATCACAACTAATCTTACCGGCACGTTCAACTGCATTCGCGCCGCCAGCAAGATCATGATGAAACAGCGCAGCGGCAAGATCATCAATATCACCTCGGTTGTGGCTTTGATGGGCAACAAAGGCCAGGCGAATTATTGCGCCGCCAAAGCCGGCGTCATCGGTTTGACCAAATCAGTGGCGCGCGAGCTGGCGAGCCGCAATATTCAAATCAACGCCGTGGCGCCTGGTTTCATTCTGACGGACCTGACCGTCGGTCTGCCGGAAGCCGCAAAAACCGCGATGTTGCAATCAGTTCCGCTCGAAAGAGTCGGCACGCCGGAAGATGTGGCTAGTGTTGTTGCTTTTCTCGCTTCGCGGGATTCGGATTACATCACCGGCCAGGTTTTCAACGTCGATGGCGGGATGGTGATGGCGTAATGCAGATGGCCCGTCTGCTGAAGGTAATATCTGTGAAATAGACCGAGGTGGGAGCAAATAGTTATGCTGGAGCGCGCGAAGGAGTTTTTAAGGGTAGCAGAGTTGGCGTTGGAGAACGGGCTTTACAATGGTTGCGCGGCAAACTGTTACTATGCATTGTTTTGGATAACGATTTCAGCGATGTCGCATGCAGGATTCAAGCAAGAGCAGGTTATAACGAAATGAGGCGTCCAAAATTTTGGTTCCCCAGGCGTCGCCTAAAACGACGTATTCGTGAATTGACCTCGCTCGCAAAGGAACTCGCGCCTGAGGCAGAAGTCATTGATGTTCTCATACCTGGTTATGAAGAATTGGATGCGTGGATTGATATTGTCGTACCAGACGATAAGGAGGAGTTGATCTCCGATGCCTTGTCGCAGCGTCGCGAAGAGATTTTTACGAACGAAGGTTATCATATCGGCTTGGGCATTACCGAACGCTCGCAATATGAGGCAGCTCAAGAAAAACTGCACGTCACAATTTAAACTTTTGAATTTGAAAACAAACTTAACCTTACTCACCCAAACGGAGGAGTGAAAACGAAATGGCAGCTCTCGAAGAAAAAGTCAAGCAGATCATCGTCGATCAACTCGGTGTTGATGCCGATGAAGTCACGCCGGAAGCCAGTTTCATCGAAGACCTTGGCGCCGATTCTCTGGACACCGTCGAACTGGTCATGGAGTTTGAGGAGGAATTTGACATCGAAATTCCCGACGAAGACGCCGAAAAAATGACCACGGTCGGCATGGCCATTGAATATTTGAAAAAGAAAAAGGGTGAGGCCTGATCCGGCGCGCGAAAACGAGCCAATCCGAATTTGTTGACCAGCAACCTCGCACCATTTTTTAGGCGTTTCTATGCATGAGCGACGGGTCGTTATCACCGGCATGGGCGTCATTTCACCGCTCGGACACGCGGTGGACGAGTTTTGGCAAAATCTGCTCGCCGGCAAATCCGGCGTCGGAGCCATCACGCGTTTTGACACCGCCCAGTTCGACACCAAGATTGCCGCGGAAGTCAAAAACTTCAATGCCGAAGATTATATCGAGAAAAAAGAAGTCCGGCGCATGGATCTGTTTACCCATTTTGCGCTGGCCGCGGCCAAACTGGCGATTGAAGATTCGCGTCTGCTCGCGGCGCCCATCGACAAGGATGCCGTCGGCGTCATTGTCAGTTCCGGCATCGGCGGCATGGATACGTTCGAGCGCGAAGCCCGCAAGCTGATTGAAAAGGGACCCGGACGCATCAGTCCCTTTTTTATTCCGATGATGATTGCGGATATTGCGCCGGGCCATATTTCCATGCAGTATGGCTTCAAAGGCCCCAATTATTCAATCATCTCGGCTTGCGCCTCCAGCTCGCACGCCATCGGCGAAAGTTTTCGTTATGTTCAGCGCGGCGAAGCCGAGGTGATGATCTGTGGCGGCGCAGAAGCCACGATCACACCGATGGGTGTCGGCGGCTTCAACGCGATGAAAGCGTTGTCGACGCGCAACGAAGAACCGCAGAAGGCAAGCCGGCCTTTTGATTTGGACCGCGACGGTTTTGTGATGGGCGAAGGTGGCGGCATTTTGGTGCTCGAATCTTTGGAAAGCGCCAGTCGCCGCAACGCAAAAATTTACGTCGAAGTCATTGGCGCGGGTTACAGCGCCGACGCCTATCACATCACGCAGCCGGCTCCCGGCGGTGAAGGCGCCGTTCGCGCCATGCGCCTCGCGTTGAAAAACGCCGGGGTGGTTCCTGAAGACGTGCAATACATCAACGCTCATGGCACCTCGACGCCGGCGAATGACAAAAACGAAACGCAAGCCATCGCCACGGTTTTCGGCGAGCACGCCGCCAAGCTCAACATCAGTTCCACGAAATCGATGATCGGCCACCTGCTCGGTGCGAGCGGCGCTGTGGAGTTGATCGCCACGGCGCTGGCGTGTCGGGATGGCATGATTCATCCCACGATCAATCAAATCACCGCCGACCCCGAGTGCTTCTTGAATTACACGCCCGATGCAGCCGTGCGGCGGGAAGTGAAGGTCGCCATCTCCAATTCGTTCGGCTTTGGCGGCCACAATGTGTGTCTCGTGGTCAAAAAATTCGTTCAATAACTTGACGAAATCGGATTTTTCATCGTCGTTTCGAGCGAAGCGAGAAAGCTGATCAGAACAGCTTCCTCACCTCGGTCGCAATGCCTTCCTGATTTCAATTTGATGGAGTCAAGTTTGCAAGGGGATTTGACGCCGAAGAGTTGGCCTATTTTCTTTTTGGCCTTTTTGTCTTGCACCCATTCCCGCGGGTGTATTTCTCGCTTCTATTATGTTGAGTCTTTTAAAAGAGCTGTTCAGGAAAAAGAATCATACAGGAAGGGAAGGCGTTGAAGCGAAAGCGAAAAAATTTTCGAAATTAATCGGATATCGCTTTCGCAATTTTGATTTATTGTTGCAAGCCTTGAAACATCGTTCCTATCTGCCGCAGGTCAATGAGCGCCGGGTTCATTCCAACGAAAGATTGGAGCTTTTGGGGGACGCCGTTTTGGGTTTATTGGTCACTGACGCGCTTTTTCATCGTTTCCCCGCCAAGGAAGAGGGCGAGATTACCGCCATCAAATCGTTGCTGGTCAGCCGAAAGATCTTGGCGCGTTTTGCCCGCCAATTGGAATTGGGCCGTTATGTTTTGATGAGCGAAGCCGAAGAACGCTCCGGCGGCCGCACGCGGCCCTCGATCATCAGCGATACGTTCGAAGCCGTTGTCGGCGCCATTTATCTTGATGGCGGGATCGAGCCGGCCCGGGCGTTCATCGAGTCGGTCGTTTTGAAGGAAGTTGACCCGATTCTCAATGAAGAACAGCACAAAAATTTCAAAAGCCTTTTGCTTGAATATTCGCAAAGCCGCAATCTCGGCGTGCCCTTTTATGCCATTCGCGCGGAAGAAGGGCCGGATCACGACAAAATTTTTACCGTCGAAGTGAGAATTCAGAATCACACGGTCGGCGTCGGCGTCGGCAATTCCAAAAAGCGCGCCGAGCAAAACGCCGCACAAAATGCGCTAGAGAAATTGCACGAAGGCGTGGCGAAATAGTATTGGCTGGAAAAAGAAAACTTCAATTTATCGGATGCGGTGTTAAAAACTGTATTGACGATTACTTTCCTCGCCGCGTGCGTCGTGGTGCGGAACGTCGAGTCTTTTTTCGGGCTTTGGGGATAAATGTCGCTTCCTCTTTCGCTATTGCCTCCCGCTGCGCTTTCAACTTCTCCCATTCTTTGCGACTCGCGGCGATTCTTGCCAAAAATTGATCTTCGCGTTCAATCAGGCTTTGCCAGGTTTGGCGGTGCTCTTCCCTCTGTCTTTCAACCAAGGCGATGAAATCTGCCGCGCGCTGCACCATTTCTTTGGCAGAGGAAATTATAAACGCGGCAGTCTGGTCGCTCTGCGGTGGTTGCGACTGCGCCTCCGGCAATGTGGAGATATTAGAATCGGGATGGCTTTGAGGCGAGGCGTTTTGATTTTCCGGCATATTCATCTCCAGGTATTTAAATTTGTCTAAAAATTTAGTGCGCTCACTTTGACTTCTTCCTGCCTGGTCGCCCCAGCGGTTTTGCCTTCTCTGTTTCTGCTCCATTTTTGCCTTCAATGCCGAGATGTTTTTGGATGGTTTCAATTCTTTTCAAATTCATCGAAACGTGACGCCGTTTTTTTCTCGCTTTCCTCAAAACGGGCTACAGTCTCGGCGCGGAATTCAAACAACTCTTGTCGAAATTCCTGGCGCATTTCCGCCATGATTTCCCTCAACTCTTCTTTGGTCACTGCATTGTTCTCAGCCATGTTTACCCTCCGGTGATCGGGTTGTTCCTGTTTATTCAAACCCTTATTTCGACTTGCTCAGATAGCATTTTTCTGCTTCGAATGCAACAGATTTGATGACCATTCGGCAATTTTTTATTTGGCCTGTTGCGATGATTTTTATATATTAGCTTAGTTCACAACGTCTGCTGCTTTGCACGACTCTTCAAACAAAAAATTTACATTTTTAAGGAAAGTGTCATGCCCAACCGCGTTATCTTGTTCGTTCTCATTATTTTCATCGGTTGCGTCAAACACGAAAAAAGTGAGGACTTATTGCCTCGCGATGCCCGCGCGGTTTTTGTCTTTCATCCGCGCACGTGGTTTGAAGACGCCTTCAACCAGCCGATGATCGACGGCGTTGGCGAAAAGGCTTTGATGCGCGTCGAAGGGCGGTGGCGAAATTTTGACTTCAACCAAGCGACCTGGCAGCTTTTTTCGTTACCCGCTGCTTTCGATGAAATCACCGCGATGGTTGCCATGGGACACAACGGCGGCGTTGCGTTTCGCGGCAGGCGCGGCGACGAATGGGGATGGTATCTCGAATCTGCTCTCGGCGAGTCATTTACGCTTTCAACCATTCCGAGCAACTGCTGGCCGAAATGGTGCCGGAATAGAAAACGCCTTCTTTATTACCGTCTTGCGGCGCGGCCGATGCAGCCGGGCTTGTGGATTGCAAACGCAAATGGCAGGGAGGAAAAATCAATCAACACCAACTGGCGTGTGGTTGGCGCCGAATGGCTGCCCAATGAAAATGCTTTCGTGGCGTTGGTCATCAATGCCGCGGGATTTTGCGATCTCTTGCATTACTCTGTTGATCGCGCGAAGGCGGATACCATCGCCACCAATTTGGATGCGCTGGCAACGCGAACCGGCATCACGATTTCACCGGACGGGCGAGAAGTTTTGTTGAGCCTGGTTGGTGAAAAAGCCGGCAGACCGGAAGATCGCCACGATCCAAATGCCGCTCGCGATCTCGATATCTGGGCTATTGATATTCAATCTCACAAAATGCGTCTCGTCGTGCAAACCCCCGATGATGACTTTGGCCCCGTCGTTGCCGGCAACCAACTTTTTTGGACGCGGAATCATCCGGAATTTTCCGCGGTCCTTCTTTCGATTCATGGCGGCGAAATCAAATCGGTTGGTGACGAGTCCGCGCAGTTGCCGTATTGGTCAACCGATGGTAAAATGATCGCCTTCACCTATGGCAAATGGCGGTTGGCGGATTGGGCGCTCAACTTGGATGCCGGGCAGATCAAGATTGACGCTGAGGGCAAACCGATTTCGCCGCTCACGCCGTTGATTGCGGGTTTCCATGAAGATTTCACGCCGGCGTGGTCGCCGAATGGAAAATGGCTGGCTTATCATTCGCACCGCAGCCGCGAGCCGGTCTCGCAATACGCCGGCGAGGGCGCGACCGATGATATCTATTTGCGTCGAACGGCGGGCGGTCCGGAAATTCGCTTGACGGATTTCTGCTGGGAAGTCGGCATGGCCGATTGGGCGCCGGACAGCCGCCGTTTGGTTTTTTGTTCATGGGAAAAAGGCGGCGCGCCAATCTCGCGTCCGTGGATTGTGACCATCGATCCGGAAACCGGACAAGCCTTGACGCATCAACGCCTGCCGCTGCCGGCGCCGATTCAAAACGCCGAAATTGCAGCGTGGTCGCCGCTTGGCGATGAAATTGCGGTTGAGGAGGCCTCGGCAAATCATCATACGATTTGGATTGTGAAAGCTGATGGCAGCGCCGCCGAAAAAGTCGTGGAGTTTAGTTTTACTTCCTATCTTAGCGGCATCGATTGGACTCCCGATGGCAAAACATTGGTTTATTCGGCCTTGGGCAAATCTTCCGGCGCCGATAGCACGCTGCAACTTTTTGTTATCGACCGCGCCACAAAAAATGCCCGCCAAATCACTCAAGAGGCCGCGAATCTTTTCACGCCGCAAATCGCGCCGGATGGAAAATGGATAGCCGCCACCCGCTTTCGCCAAACCAAAGAAATCTGGCGCGCGCCGTTTGAGTGACGACCAATTGAGGTTCTGCTTGCATTTTTCCTTCTATTCATTTATCATTGATAAGGAAATCATGTTGTGAATTTAGGAGAAATAGCATGAAGTTGATTTCAATCGCGCTCGCAATTTTATTATGCAGCGTTTGGTCTTGCCACGATGATCCGAAACAAGGACAACCTGCCGAGGGTGGCGCCGCCGGTTCTTTGCAGGTATCCGAGCACACGTTGAACACCGGCGTGGCCGCGGCGCAACCGGCGCGAGTTCCTTCGGAGAGCGAAGCGGATTCACTTTTGCAATTGCAGCAACGAATCATGCAGCAGCCGGAGAACGAGGCCTTGCGGCGTGAATTGGGCCGGCGCGCCATCGATGTGAACGCCGGAATTATTTGGGTCGTCGGCAAGGGCCGGGTTAATCCCAAAGCCTCTACTCCCAATACCGCCGCGAATCAGGCCAAAATGGCGGCGACGCTCGATGCGAGTCGTTGGGCTGCCTATCTGATGGAGTGGCAAAAGACCGGCTACGCAACGAAATTTGGCGCTGTCCAAGCCCAAATGCCCAACGTCCAGGTTGTTCGCGAAGCATTTCATGACTCGCTGTGTATCGTGCTGGCGCAAATGCCGTTGAAGTAGTTTTCCGGCGCAGGAAATTTCAAACCGCTAATTGCGCCAATGAACGCTAATTTTTTTATTCGCGTTAATTGGCGTCTATTCGCGGTTCAAACCTGTTCGTCTTTGGATGATTGGCAGGAAATTTCATGGATGACGGATATGAAGTTCTCGCCGCGTTTTACGATCATATTTACGCCTTTCGCACGCAAGACGTCGCTTTTTATGTGACGATGGCGCGCGAAGGCAAAGCGCCGATACTCGAAGTCGGATGCGGCACGGGTCGCATGATGTTGCCATTGATTGAAGCGGGATGCGAAATTTATGGCCTCGACGCTTCGCCGGCGATGTTGCGAATTCTCCGCCGAAAGCTCGCCGATCAGCCGCAGTTGCTGCCATGCATTCATGAAGGCGATATGCGAACCTTCGATCTCGGGAAAAAATTCGCGCAGGTGTTCGTGCCATTTCGCGCGTTTCTGCATCTTGACACGATTGACGATCAGCTCAGCGCCCTGCGAAATTTTCACCAACATTTGCTCGCGGATGGCCGGTTGATTCTGGATATTTTTGCGCCGTCGTATCGTCTGATGAGCAACGACCGCGTCCAGATGCCGTTGCCGGCTCAGCATCTTGCCGATGGCCGGATGATCACGGTTTTGGACCAGACCACGTACTCACATCGTGATCAACGCATTGATGTTGAACGTCACCTCGACACGGTTTTTCCGGATGGCACGCTGAAGCGAAGTATCGAGCATTTTCATCTGCGTTACATCTTTCGCTATGAAATGGAGCTGCTGTTGCGCCAATCCGGTTTTCGGGTGGAAACTGTTTACGGTGATTTTGATCGCCGGCCTTATGATTATCACAGCGGCGAGATGATCTTTGTGGCCCGGCCGCTGTAGTTTTATTTTTAGAAAACGATTCTTTTACAGCCTTTTAAATTTAGCAGGAGGGAGAAAATGACTTCTTTCAAAATCTTGACGAACCGCTTGCCGGTAAAATGGCAAACCGATTTACGCGAGACGCTCGGCGAGGCAGCGGCTCAACCGGCGCCTGCGTCTGATGACAATGAGGCAAAAAATTCCGTTCAGGAAATTGTTGTGACCGCGGACAGCCTGCAGATTGTCGACGATCTCTTGCGCTGGATTCAACGAATGAATCGCCAGCAGCAATCCAACAAGCAGAAATCCAATAAAAACGTCTTTCCGAATCAAGGGATTAGCCTGACAATTGAGCGACGGGACGGCAATCGCATTACACTGACGGAGCGCAACGCCAGTGTTGTTAAACAATTTCTCAGCAGTTACCTTTAAAATGTAGAGAAGTGATATGTCACAAAGAAGAAACGGCCGCTTGAAAAACGGTCGCTTGAAGAAACGCGTTGAGATCGGCCGATATCTCGTGCGCGATCCTGAAATCTATCACGGCGAGCTGACTTTCAAAGGCACCCGTGTACCGGTGAGCGTGGTGCTGGCTTACATTGCCAAAGGGATTTCAGTTGATGAAGTGCCTCGGCATTGGCCGGACGTTTCGCCTGATGCGGCCAGAGAAGCGCTTCTTCTTGCCAAAAAAGCGATGTTAGAAACCTATTAAAACTGCTACTGATGCTGATCATTGATGCAGCGCTTTCTGATGCGGACGTTTTGGAGCCCCTCAAAAAATGGGCGAATACACGTTCGATTCGAGAAGTTCGTCCTTACGAAGTAGTTAAAGATGACCGCGTACCAGTGCTATTGCGAGAACTGAATTCTCCAACCTTTATTACCATGGATGAAGCTGGTTTCTGGCATCGCCACTTGTGCAGTCCGGTTTATTGCATTTTTTATTTTGCTCTAAGCGAGCATCAGCAAGACTTGATACCTTTTTTGCTACGCAAATTATTCCGGCTGTCTGAATTCAAAACTAAGGCCGTTCGCATGGGCAAAGTCGCGCGCATTAGTTTGGCGAACATCAAGTATTACCAGGCTGGTGATAACAAGTTGCATGTTTTGGCTTGGCCAAAGAAATAATCGACCATGGAGACACGTCAAAGTAGTTTGCGGGAAGGTTGCAATCAAATGAGGCTGTGTTATGTTTCTCGACAGAGCATTTTGGTGGCTGGCGAGCATCGGCGACAAGCCGATTTCGCTGACGAGAAGCCTGCGTTATAAAATCGCGCTGGGGTTTTTTGTGCTCGTTTGCATCAATATCGCCACCGGCATTTTTGCGGTCTACAATTTTTCACAGTTGGGGGATACCGGCCGCATTCTGCGCGAGAATTACCAAAGCGTGCGCACGACCGAGAATATGATCGACGCCTTGGAGCGCCAGAGCGAGGCTTGTTTCGAGTTGGTGCTGTTTGATCTCGACTCCTCCAAGACGTTGTTTCAGGCCAATAGCGATTTGTTTTCTTTGTATGCCAAAACGATCAACGATCTCAATCTTCCCACCGATCCCGCCATTCTCGACAGCATTAACGTGACGTACGCGCAGTTTTTGATTGCGGCGCATTCGATTTATCGTCTGGCCGAACAGAAAGCGAACGCCATTCGGATAAAGGCGCGGCAAGAGGCTGAGCTGGAACCTCTCGCCGCCAAGCTGAGCACGCTTTGCCTGCGATTGTTGGAAACGGACAAAGAAGCGATGATTGCCGCCGAGAAAAAAACGAAAAATACTTCGGATCAAGCGGCATACGCGGTGATTCTGGCGTCGGTGATGGCTTTGGCGCTGAGCATTATTGCGAGCGTCCAGTTTACCCGCAGCATCCGCCGGCCCGTGCGCCGGTTGACGCAAACCATTCGACGCATCAGTCAAGGCCGGTTGAACCAGAAGATCGATATTATGGCGGAAGACGAGCTTGGCGAGCTGACGCGCGAGTTTAATAAAATGACGGAACGGCTGCGGATGTACGAGCAAATGAATGTTCATCAATTGATTTCGGAGAAGAAAAAATCAGAGGCCATCATCGCCAGCATTGCCGATCCGGTCATTCTGACCGACGAAGAAAATCATCTGCTCGCGGTCAATCAGGCGGCGGCAAAAGTTTTTCATATTGCCGACGACAACGGCTGGCAGGGCAAATCCGTCAACGAGCTTCTGGAAAATGAGCGCCTGGCCAAATTGTTGACGGCAGACGCCGACTTGCGAGAAGAAATCGCCCGCCAGGATGAATTGCTTGCCGTGGGAAATGGCGATCAAGCGCTCTATTTCCGGCCTCGCCAAACGCTGATTACCGATGAACAGGGCCACGTGCATGGCGTGGTCACACTTTTGCAAGATGTCACGCGCTTGAAAAGGCTCGATCAGATGAAGTCGGATTTTATGGCCACGGTGTCGCACGAATTTCGCACGCCGCTCACTTCGCTGAACATGACGATCGACATCCTTTTGCAGGGCTTGCTGGGAAGCGTCAGCGTGCAGCAAGGTGATTTGCTGGCGACGGCCAAGTCGGATTGCGAGCGTCTCACCAAACTGGTCAAAGAATTGCTCAATCTCTCCAGGCTGGAATCGGGAAAATTCCAAATGAAAAAAGAATCGATCAACCTGCAAGAGTTGGTCGATGACGCCCTGAAACATTTGCGGGTGCCGCTGCGCATGAAGGAGATCGAGTTTGAAACCGCCATCGATTCGACCCTGCCCGATTTTTCGGCAGACCGCGAGCAGCTTTCGTGGGTGATCACTAATCTGGTGAGCAATGCGCTGCGTTACACGCCTTCCGGAGGGAAAGTCACAATCAGTGCCGAGCGCGAAAATGGCATGGTGCAGGTTAGCGTCGCCGATTCTGGACGCGGCATTCCCAGCGAAGCGCTTGATTCGATTTTTGAAAAATTTGTGCAAGTGAAACAACCGACGGATGCAACCCCGGGCAGTGTCGGGCTGGGTTTGGCGATTGCCAAGGAAGTCGTCGAAGCGCACGGCGGCGAGATTTGGGTGAAAAGTGAAGTCGGCAAAGGCAGCACCTTTGCATTTACGATTCCGTTGGAACGAGAAGCGCACAACGAACAAGCGGCATAGCCCCTTAATTTTGCACAACGAAATGAGCTTGCAACGAAAAGGGGACCGCAACGAAAAGATGCAAATTATAAAAAAGGAGATTAAAAATGGAAAGCACTAAAACAAAAATGATGCAAAAATACCTGCCAATTTTATTAACTCTTACCCTTGTAATATTTTCTTGTAATGAAAATGTTAAACAAGAAAAGGGGCTCGGCAAAGAAGAAGCCAAACAAATTTTTGAAGCGTTGGGATATGAGAGCGTAGTTGTCGGCGCTGTCGTTCACGGTGTTGTTGCTTTTCTAGATGGAGCAATAGGTGGAAGTGACAATACTGCTTTTGCTATAGCTGTTGGAACACAGAATGGTTATAACCAAGAGATTAAAGGAACTTTCCTATTTAATGAAGAGCTTGGTTGGTTCGTATGGAAGTATGAGAAAGATGGAAAAACAGGAAAATTACAACTCAATATATTCACCAAAAATGGAAAGCAGACGATCACGAACTGATCAGAGTTTTCATGTACTACCTTTACCTCGATGAATCAGGTGATCTTGGTGATCACGTTCAAAGTCCAGGTGCGTCACGATATTTTGTGATCGCGGTTTTGGAAGTCATTGATGATCAAAACAGGAAGGCTATAGCAAAGGCGGCCGAACGAACGATAAAAAATAAGCTGCACAAGAAGCACCCGCGTAAGCACAAGCCAATCATTGAGCTCAAAGGGACGGGATCTGATTTGACAGATAAAAAGTATTTCTATCGTCACATCGCTGCAATACCATTTACGATTTCGGCAGTTGTTCTTGAAAAGGAGCGTTTTGTCAATCATCTTCAACTTAACAAAACTCGTGTCTACCGTTTCATTACCAACCTTGTTCTCAAAGAGTTGCCGATGGAACAAGCAACAGATCGGGTGATCTTGACTTTAGATAAAAGTATGCGCAGTACGGTCATCCAAGAATTCAATGAACAGTTGATTAAACAGTTGGAGTCGCACATCCCACCCAATGTGCCGGTATCTATCAATCACAGTTTTTCACATGAAGATAAACTCTTGCAAGCGGTGGATTTGTTTGCATGGGGACTTTATCGAAAGTATGAAGTCGGGGACACGGAATGGTATGAGGTTTTTAAAGAGAAAGTGGCTTTTGAGCGAGTCTATCCCCATAAATAAAAAGAGAGCGAACCCTGTATAACCAGAACCCTGGGGCTATTTTACCTACATTCAGAAGGGAACACCACAAGAGCTATACAGGACTTACCCGCTCTCTTAATAGAAAGATACGTCTTTGACATGCAAAAGTCAAGATTTTTTTGAGAAGTATGGAAACCCGAACAGCCAAAGTTCTCGTCGTCGACGACGAGCCAAACATTCTCAAGACCATGGGTATCTGTTTTGACGCCGGCGGTTTTCAGGCGCGTCTGGTTTCGAAGCCGCAGGAGGTGCTGGAGATTATCCAGCGCGAGAAATTCGATTTGGCGTTTGTGGATTTGAAAATGGCGCCGTTGGACGGCATGGAGATTTTGGCGGAAATCAAAAAGCATTCGCCGGAAACGACGGTGACGATGATCACGGCGCACGGCTCGATTGACAGCGCGGTCGAGGCGATTAAAAAAGGGGCTTATCATTATTTGCAAAAACCCTTCGACCTGAAGGAATTGCAGCTTTTTGCGATGAAGGCGCTCGAATATCACGAGCTGACGCGGGAGGTGCGCGAGCTGCGCCAAAAGGTTGCCGAAACGACGCCGGGCTTTGGCGACAAGATCGTCACGCACAATCGCGAGATGATGGCGATGCTCGATCTGGCGGCGCGGGTGGCGGAGAGCAACATGAGCGTGCTGATCGAAGGCGAGAGCGGCACGGGAAAGGAGCTGGTGGCGCAGTTTATTCATCAACGCAGCTCGCGGGCGCAACAGCCGTTCGTCAAAGTCAATTGCGCGGCGCTGCCGGAGAATTTGCTCGAAAGCGAATTGTTCGGACACGTGAAAGGCGGATTTACCGGCGCGGTGAAGGATCGGCAAGGCCGTTTTGAATTGGCCGACGGCGGCACGATTTTCCTCGACGAGATTGCGGAAATTTCGCCGAGCATTCAAGCGAAATTGCTGCACGTGATTCAAAGCAAGGAATTTGAGCGGGTGGGGGAGAGCGTCACGCGCCAAGTCGATGTGCGCATCATCGCCGCGACCAACAAGGATTTGGACGAAGCGCTGAAGGAGGGCAGTTTTCGCGAGGATTTGTTTTACCGGCTCAATGCGCTGCGCCTCAAACTCTCGCCGTTGCGCGAGCGTCCGGAAGACATTCCGCTGTTGATTCAATATTTTCTCCGCAAGTTCGGCAAGGACAACACGATTGAAATTTCGCCCGAGGCGATCAAAGCGCTGCGGGCGTATCGCTGGAGCGGCAATGTGCGCGAGCTGGAGAATGTGATGGAGCGCGCGGCGCTGCTGGCAAAGGACGGCGTCGTCGAACTGTCGCACTTGCCGGAAGAAGTGCGCCTGGCCGCTGAAAAACCGGCGCATGCGCTTTCGCTCGAAGAAGTTGAAAAGCTGCACCTCAAGCGCGTTTTGCAGCATGCCAAGGACTACGACGAAGCAGCGCAGATTCTCGGCATCGATCCGGCGACGCTGTGGAGAAAAAGGAAGAAGTATGGCTTTTGAGCCGGCTAAAAAAATGATACCCGCCGCAAACATTCGCATTTTTTTATTATGGACGTTTCCGCAGTTTTATTGTTTTATTCGTATAGAATTGTTGTTTTATTGCTGTAGACAAGATATCTAATGAATGCCATTTTGCCCATTTGGGCTTTTACCGCTTTCCATTAGATTTCATCGACGTTCGGGGATAAAAAGCGTCGTTGGCTGGGTAATTTGCGGAGGAAATCTACGCGGTTGTGTGTTCCGGAAGGGAATCCTGCCTCTGCTCCATTCTCTTTTCCTAAATATCAGAGCGATTGACACCTTGCTTTATGCAAGCAGGGTCGTGACATTTTTTTTAAAAATTGTCCGTTCATCTGGTGATTAAAATTCTAAGGAGTAGGAAACCCTATGCAACGAGGATCCGGTGTATGTACAAAAAGTCAGCCGCTGAGAGTTCTCATTGTTGACGACCACGCTGTTGTGCGTCAAGGGCTGGCCTTGCTCATCAACAAGCAAGAAAAGTTATTCGTCTGTGCCGAAGCCGAAGATGTGGAATCGGCGCAACAATTAATCGACACGCATCATCCGAATTTGGTTATTCTTGACATTTCTTTGAAAAAAGCCAGCGGCCTCGTGCTGCTCGAACAAATCAAGGCGCAGCATGAAGATCTGCCGGTGCTGATTGTTTCGATGCATACCGAATCGTTCTACGTCACGCGGGCGCTCAAAGCCGGCGCCAACGGCTACTTTACGAAGCAAGAGCGCGCGGAAAATTTGCTTTTAGCTATTCAAACAGTGCTGCAGGGCGAGATTTACCTAGACAAGAGCCTGCAGAATCAAATGCTCAACAACTTCTTTGGCCGCAAGCCGAACGGCAATCGCCCTGCACTCGAGCGACTGACCAGCCGCGAGTTTGAAATCTTGCAATTGCTCGGTCAGGGTTACGAAACCCGTAAAATCGCCTTGCAATTGCACATCTGTATCAAAACGGTGGAGGTGCATCGGGCTAACATCAAGGAGAAGCTCGGGCTCAACACCACAGCCGAATTGTTGCAATACGCGTTTAAGTTGGTTGCAAGTAAATCGGATTGAGGCCCCTCGGCTTGCCCATTTGATTTGAGTGTATATCAAATTGCAGGAAAGTGTATGGGAGTGTGAAGCTTTAGCTTTGCAATGCTGAAGCATTGCACTCCGACCTGTGAAATGATACACACTCATTTGATTTCACGGCAGCTTTTCTTCTCCTGGGCGGTCGTCGCCTCCGGCGGGGAGAGGCAGGTCGACCATAACTATCGTTCCTTTGCCCGGAATCGAATCAATGGCCAACGTTCCATTTAAGGACGCTGCTCTTTCATACATATTCACCAGGCCGGTATGGTCTTTTTTATTAATTCCCGTCGCTGATAACCCCCTCCCGTTATCTTCGATGAGCATCAGGATCGAGGCGGGATATTGCGTGAGCTGAACGGTCGCGGCTTTCGCTTCGGCATGTTTGACGATATTGTTGAGCGCCTCTTGGGCGATGCGATATAATCCCATTTCGACATTGGGCGGCAGGCTGCCGTTGAGATGATTCGGCTGAAAAGTCGTCTGAATGCCGTTCTGTGAAATTTGTTGGCAGAGATGCTCTAGCGCCTGGCTTATTCCCAATTCATCCAGCACGCGCGGCATGAGGTTCTGCGCGATTCGTTTGCCTTCGATAATCGCGGTGTCGAGCTGGTTTTGTATGTCGGCGAAGCTTTGGGCGTTCGCCTCATTTGCAAAATTGATTGCCGACCGAAGCGCCTCAAGGCCAAATTTTATCCCGGTCAGAATCTGGCCCAAGCTATCGTGCAGCTCGCGGGAGAAGCGGCGGCGTTCGTTTTCCTGCGTTTCGACGATCGCCTCGGCGCGAATGTTTCTTTGCCGCCATCTTTCCCGGGCTTCCTCTG
>Ga0073934_10003208_pt1 | contig 30912 bp, 26 predicted proteins | sample LarsenN4metaG_FD_76834 | JGI IMG/M metagenome (GOLD analysis project Ga0073934, IMG submission 76834) | Hot spring sediment bacterial and archeal communities from British Columbia, Canada, to study Microbial Dark Matter (Phase II) - Larsen... ...
CACCACCTTCAGGTGCAGGCGCAGCGCCATGCCGGCCAGCGGGTGGTTGGCGTCGAGCACCACGTGCGAGGGGTAGACCTCGGTGACGATGTACACCGCGTCGGCCGGCATGCCCTGCGTGACGGCGCCCGCGGGCAGGCCTTCGAAGGCCATGCCTTCCTCGAGCGGCTCGGGGAACAGCTTGCGGTCCTCGAAGCAGACCAGGTCGCTGCGGTAGTCGCCGAAGGCGTCGGCCGGCTCCAGGTGCAGGTGCAGCTCGGCGCCGGGCTCGTGGCCGGCGAGCGCCTCCTCCACCTTGGCCAGCAGGTCGTCGCCGCCGTAGAAGAACTCGACCGGCTCCTTCAGTTCGTCGAGCGGCTGGTTCTGCCCGTCCATCAGCTTCCAGGTCAGGCTCACGACGCAGGGGCTTCTGATCTCCATGCGGGGATGATGGCACAGGCAACAATCGCACGATGCACCGCAGCCTGGACATCGACGCGCCCACGCCGCTGCTCGGCGGGCTCACGCCGGCGGCCTTCATGCGCAGGCACTGGCAGAAGAAGCCGCTCGTCGTGCGCGGCGCCTGGAGCGGCGTGCGGCCGCCGCTGGCACGCGCGCCGCTGTTCGCGCTGGCGGCGCGCGACGACGTCGAGTCGCGCCTCGTGCGGCGCAGCGGCCGCCACTGGCAGGTGCAGCACGGCCCGCTGGCGCGGCGCGCATTGCCGCCGCTGGCCGAGCCGGGCTGGACGCTGCTCGTGCAGGGGCTCGACCTGCACGTCGCGGCCGCGCACGCCATGCTCGACGCCTTCCGCTTCGTGCCCGCGGCGCGCCTGGATGACCTGATGGTCTCGTGGGCGAGCCCCGGCGGCGGCGTCGGGCCGCATCTCGATTCGTACGACGTGTTCCTGCTGCAGCTGCAGGGCCGGCGGCGCTGGCGCATCGCGCCGACGCGCAGCGCCGCCGAGCGCGCCTTCCGTGCCGACCAGCCGCTCAAGATCCTGCGCCGCTTCGTGCCCACCGAGGGGTGGCTGCTCGAGCCGGGCGACCTGCTGTACCTGCCGCCGCTGTGGGCGCACGACGGCGTGGCCGAGGGGGGCGCGTGCATGACGGCGTCGATCGGCTTTCGTGCGCCGGGGCGCGGCGAACTGGCGCGCGAGCTGTTGGGGTTGCTGGCCGAGCAGGTCGATCAGGCCGATCAGGAGGGGCAAGCCGATCCCGCCGGGCAGTCCGCCGGCGCGGTGCTGTACGCCGATCCGCAGCAGCCCGCCGTGGCCCGCAGCGCCGCCGTGCCGGCCGGCCTGCAGCGCTTCGCGCGCGCCGCGGTGAAGCGGGCGCTGGCGCGGCCGCAGGCCATCGAGCGTGCGCTCGGCGAGTGGCTGAGCGAGCCCAAGCCGCAGGTCTGGTTCGTGGAGAACGAGCCGGCCACGCGCATCGGCCAGCGCGGCTTGAGGCTCGACGCCAAGACGCGCATGCTCTACGACGCCGTGCACCTGTTCCTGAACGGCGAGAGCTGGCGCGTGGGCGGGCGCGACGCGACGCTGCTGCGCCGCCTGGCCGACACGCGGCGCCTGGCGGCGCACGATGCCGCGCGCCTGTCGGCCGCGGCGCGCGCGCAACTGCAGGAGTGGCGGCGCGCCGGCTGGTTGCACGACGAGGAGGAACCATGAACGAGCCGCAACCGACACCCGCCGGGCGCGCCGACGCAGCGTCGCCGCCGCCGGCCATCGATTCGAGCAGCGCCTTCGCCGACGCGATCCGCTGGGCCTTTGCCGCCGCGGTGGCGCGCGACGCGCGGCGCGTGCTCTGCGTGGACCGCGACTTCGTGCACTGGCCGCTCGGCGATCCGGCCCTGCTCGACCTGCTCACCGCCTGGCTGCGCAAGCCGCAGCGCCAGCTCGTCCTGCTGGCGGCCGGCTACGACGAGGTGCCGCGGCGTCACCCGCGCTTCGTGAACTGGCGGCGCGGCTGGGCACACGCCGTGGCGGCCTGGGCACCGCCCGGGGATCTGGGCGCCGAACTGCCCACGCTGTTCGTCGACGACGGGCCGATCCTCGTGCGCCTTTTCGACGCGGTGCACTGGCGCGGCCGCGCCGAACGCGACGCGCTGGCCGCGCGCCTGCAGCGCGACGAGATTGATGCGGTTTTGCAACGTTCGGAGCCCGCGTTCCCGGTGACAGAGCTGGGCCTTTAAGGGATTGCCCTAGGCGAAGCTATACTTCGCGGTTAGGCATGTGAGAGCTTCTCCGTGTCTTCTGAGGGTCTGTGGGGGTTGCCTTCCTCAAGGTGAACTGCCCGCCACGAGTGCCCGCTGACGAAAAAAATGCTTTCGACCCCAACTCCCTGAGGACACACGCAATGAACAAGTCGATCGTTCTGGCTACGCTCGTCGCCGCGGTGGCGCTGGCCGCCTGCGGCAAGAAGGCCGAGGCGCCCGCCCCGGCTCCCGCCCCCGCTGCCGCCCCGGCTCCGGCCCCGGCGCCTGTGGCTGACGCCGCTTCGGCCGCCGCCAACGCCGCCTCGGCCGCCGTCGGTGCCGCCACGGCCGCGACGCAAGCTGCCTCGGCCGCCGCCGACGCCGCCAAGAAGTAATCGACCGTCAGGTCGAGAACAAAGACAAAGGGCCGCCCTCGGGCGGCCCTTTTTCATGCGCCGGCGCGCGCGCTCTTCAGCGCAGCTCGCTCACCAGTTGCGCGACGATGCGCTTGCCGTTCTCGCCGGCCTCGGGCGCGCCGGCCGAGGTGAGCACCGTGATGTGCGTCTTCGCCCCCTCGGCCTTGAGCGCGATGCGGTAGCGCACCGGCGTCTGCGGATCGCGCGCGCCGCCGAACACGCGGGCGAAGAAGTTGGGCTCGTCCTGCCCGGCCACGCGCGGGTCGACCCAGCGCACGTAGTACAGGCCCTGGGCGCGGTCGCGGTCCTCGACGGTGAAACCGCCGCGGTCGAGCGCCAAGCCGACGCGGCGCCAGGCGCGGTCGAAGGACTCGTCCACCTCGAGCGCGTTGCCCTCGCTGCCCGCCACCAAGCGCGCGCGCGGCGCCGGCTCGGGCACGCCGGCCACCGTGGCCGCCGTGACGCCGGGGGCGGCGGGCGCGCCGGCGCTCTGCGTGCCGGCGGGCGCCGACGGCGCCAGCGCGACCATCAGCCGCGCCAGGAACTCGGCCTCGAGCTCGCGGTCGCTCTCGCGTGCGCGCCAGGTCGTGGTCTCGCGCCGCGCGTCGGCGAAGTCTTCCTGGATGCCGCGGTGCGAGATGAAGATCTCGGTCAGCTCGCCGTTGCGCTCCACGCGCGTGCGGAAGAGGTCGCGCTCGCCGGTGTCGTACAGGTTGCCGACGAGGCGGCCGATCGTGTTGCGGATGATGTCGTTGGGCAGCTTGGCGCGGTTCTCCGACCAGTTGGTCTCCATCACGCCGGCCTGCGGGTTGTCCACGGTGAGCGTGAAGCCGGCCTTCTCCCAGAACTGGCGCAGCTGCGGCCACAGCTGCTCGGGCGCCTGCGGCACCACCAGCCAGCGCTGCTGGCCGTGGCGCTCGATGCGCATCTCGCCCACGCGGCCGGGCGCCACCACCGCCGGCGCCGCGCTCGGCGCGGCCGCCGGGGCGGCGGCCACGCTGGAGGCGGTGATCACGCCGCCCTGCGTCTGGTAGCGCGATTCGCGCGCCAGCTGCGTCAGGTCGGGCGGCACTTCGAGCGGCTTGGTCTTGGCGGCGGCGCCGCGGTAGTCGACCTTGTCGCCCGACAGCATGCCGTCGATCGACGAGCAGCCGGCCAGCGCACTCAGCGCCAGCAGGATCGGCCAGACGGGCGCGGCGCGCCGGGGAGCGGGGAAGGGCAGTCTCACGTCGTGGTCTCCGACGCGCGGCGGGCCGCCGCGCGTCCAGCAACTGAAGGCTCGAATGACGATGCGGGAAAAGGGGGCGGGCCGGCTCAGCCGAGCAGGCCGCCGTCGCGCAGCGCCTGGCGCACGAGGACCTGGCCGGCCTCGCTGAGCGGAACGATCGGCAGCCGCACGTGCGGCGTGCAGCGGCCGAGCTGGGCCAGCGCCCACTTGGTGGGGGCGGGGCTGGGCTCGCAGAACAGCTGCTTGTGCAGCGGCAGCAGCTTGAAGTGGATCGAAGCGGCGCGCCGCGCGTCGCCTTCGACCGCGGCCACGCACAGCTCGTGCATCAGCCGCGGCGCCACGTTGGCGGTGACGCTCACGTTGCCGTGCCCGCCCAGCAGCATCAGCGCGATGGCGGTGCCGTCGTCGCCGCTGTAGATCGAGAAGCTCTTGGGCGCCTGCTTGATGAGCCAGGCGGCGCGCTCGATGTTGCCGCTCGCCTCCTTGATGCCGATCACGCCCGGGATCTGCGCCAGCCTGAGCGTCGTCTCGGGCAGCATGTCCGCCACCGTGCGGCCGGGCACGTTGTACAGCACCATCGGCAGGTCCACCGCCTCGGCCACGGCCTTGAAGTGGCGGTAGATGCCCTCCTGCGAGGGCCGGTTGTAGTACGGCACCACCGAGAGGTGGCAGTCGGCGCCCACCTTCTTGGCGTAGCGCGTGAGCTCGATCGCCTCGGCGGTGCTGTTGGCGCCGGTGCCGGCCATGATGGGCACGCGCCGCTTGGCCTTGGCGGCCTGCTCCACCGCCACGCGGATGATCTCGCAGTTCTCCTCCATCGACACCGTGGGCGACTCGCCCGTGGTGCCGACGACGCCGATGCAGTCGGTGCCCTGCTCGACGTGCCAGTCGATCAGGCGGCGCAGCGCGGCGTAGTCGATGCTGCCGTCCTCGTGCATCGGCGTGACCAGCGCGACGATGCTGCCAACGATGGGGTTCATGGCGGGTCTCTTCAGGAAGAGAGGGCGATTTTAGCCGGCGCCCCCGGGGCGACCGCCTCGCGCCGCGCCGCGATGCGCTGCACGAAGCGTTCCGGCGCCGCCGCCGACGCGGGCTCGTGGCCGTCCTCGAAAGCCACCACGCGCAGACCCGCGAAGGCGGCCAGCAGTTCCCCCGGCCGCAGCAGGAAGTCGGGGTTCGCGGGCCGGCCGATCGTCTCCTGCCCGACGGCGAAGGTCTCGTAGAGCAGCACGCCGCCCGGCGCCAGCGCCGCCGCGATGTTCGGCAGCAGCGCGCGCCACAGGTAGTTGGTGACGACGATGCCGTCGAAGCGGCGGCCTTGCAGCGGCCAGGGGCCGCCTTCGAGGTCGGCGACGACGATCTCGGCGATCGCCTTCAGCGGCGCCACCGCCGCCGCGTCGCGGTCCACCCCGGTGACGCGAAAGCCGCGCGCGGCCAGCCACTGCACGTGGCGCCCGCTGCCGCAGGCCAGGTCGAGCACGCTGCCGCCGGGCGCGATCAGGTGTGCGAAGCGCCGCACCCAGGCGGCGGGCTCGGGGCCAGGGTTCAGAAGCAAGCCCACACGCGTGCCGCGAGGTCACGCATCAGATGCGGGTCGAGATAGGCGAGCGCCGTGGCCGCCAGCGCCAGCAGCGCGGCGGCGGTGATCACGATGCGGGCGGGCTTGCTCATCGCCGACGTGTCGCTTTCACGCCGTCTTCAACGCCGGCCGCACGATGGCCGTCTCGCGCACCGGCAGGTTGACGATCGCCGCGAACACGCCGAGCGCCACGGCGATCCACCAGACCACGTCGTAGCTGCGCGTGGCGTCGTACAGCCGCCCGCCCAGCCACACGCCGATGAAGCTGCCCACCTGGTGGCTGAGGAAGACGATGCCGCCGAGCATGCTCATGTACTGCACGCCGAAGATCTGCGCCACGATGGCGTTGGTGGGCGGCACCGTGGACAGCCACAGCAGCCCCATCGTCGCGGCGAACAGGTACACGCTCCACGGCGAGACCGGCGCGAGCAGGAACAGCACGATGGCCAGCGCGCGCATCAGGTAGATCGTCGACAGGATGTGCTTCTTGGCCAGGCGCTGCCCGAGCACGCCGGCGGCGTAGGTGCCGAACACGTTGAACAGGCCGATCAGCATCAGCGCCACGGTGGCCACCTCGGGCCCCAGGCCCTTGTCCTTGAGGTAGCTCGGCATGTGCACGCCCATGAAGGCGAGCTGGAAGCCGCACACGAAGTAGCCGGCGGTCAGCAGCTGGAAGCTGCGGTAGCCGAAGGCCTCGCGCAATGCCGCGCCCACGCTCTGCCGCTGAGCGGCGGCGGCGGCCGGCACCGGCGGCTCCCTGAGCCCGAAGGCGAGCGGCAGGACCAGCAACGCCAGCAGCCCGAGGATGAAGAGCGCGTTCTGCCAGCCCGTGTAGCCGATCAGCCAGCTCTCCACCGGCACCATCAGGAACTGGCCGAACGAGCCGGCCGCGGCGGTGATGCCCATCGCCCAGCTGCGCTTGGCCGGGTCGACCTGGCGAGCGATCACGCCGTAGACGATGGCGTAGGTGGTTCCGCTCTGCGCCAGGCCGATCAGCACGCCGGCGCTGCCGGTGAACGCGGCACCGCTGGCCGACACCGCCATCAGCGCCAGGCCGAGCGCGTACAGCACGCCACCGGCGATGAGCACGCGCATGGCGCCGAAACGATCGGCCAGCCCGCCGGCGATCGGCCCGGCCAGGCCCCAGCACAGGTTCTGCACCGCCAGCGCGAAGGCGAAGGTCTCGCGCGTCCAGCCGCGATCCATCGTGATCGGCTGCAGCCACAGCCCGAAGCCGTGGCGGATGCCCATCGACAGCGTGACGACCGCGGCGCCGCACACCAGCACCTGCGTCATCGAAAGCCGCGCCGGCGCGGCCGCAGGGGACGAAGTCATCGCGGCATTTTCCGGCAATTCGCCGCTACAGTCCGGCGCGATTCGGGAGCAAGGGATGAAGGTACTGGTCCTCGGCAGCGGCGTCATCGGCACCACCGCCGCGTACTACCTGGCGCGCGCCGGCCACGAGGTGGAAGTGGTCGAACGCCAGAGCGGCCCGGCGCTCGAGACGAGCTTCGCCAACGCCGGCGAGGTGAGCCCCGGCTACAGCGCGCCGTGGGCCGGACCGGGCGTGCCCGTCAAGGCCGTCAAGTGGATGCTGATGACGCACAGCCCGCTCGTCATCTGGCCGCTGCTCGACCCTGCGATGTGGCGCTGGGGCTGGCAGATGCTGATGAACTGCAACGCGCGCGCCTACGCGATCAACAAGAGCCGCATGGTGCCGATCGCCGAATACAGCCGCGACTGCCTGAAGGCGCTGCGCGCCGAGACGGGCATCGCCTACGACGAGCGCGCGATGGGCACGCTGCAGCTCTTTCGCACGCAGAAGCAGCTCGACGGCATCGGCGGCGACGTCGAGGTCCTCAAGCAGTACGGCGTGCCCTACGAGGTGCTCGACCGCGCCGGCTTCTGCAAGGTGGAGCCGGCGCTCGCCCACGTGCAGGACAAGTTCGTCGGCGCGCTGCGCCTGCCCGGCGACGAGACCGGCGACTGCTTCAAGTTCACGAACGCGATCGCCGAGATGGCCAGGACGCTCGGCGTCAACTTCCGCTTCGACACGCGCATTGAGGCGCTGCAGGTCGGCGGCGGCGCGATCACCGGCGTGTTCACGAGCGCCGGCCTGCTCAAGGCCGACAAGGTGGTGCTGGCGCTCGGCAGCTACAGCCCGAAGCTGCTCGAGCCGGTGGGCATCACGATCCCGGTCTATCCGGTCAAGGGCTACTCGATCACGGTGCCGATCACCGACCCGGCGCACGCGCCCGAGAGCACGATCATGGACGAGACGCACAAGGTGGCCGTCACGCGGCTGGGCGACCGCATCCGCGTCGGCGGCACCGCCGAGCTCGCCGGCTACAGCCTGGCGCTGCGCGAGCCGCGCCGCGCCACGCTGAACCACGTCGTGACCGACCTGTTCCCCAATGGCGGCGACGTCAGCCAGGCCACCTTCTGGTGCGGCCTGCGCCCGATGACGCCCGACGGCACGCCGATCATCGGCGCCACGCCGATCAAGCATCTGCTGCTCGCCACCGGCCACGGCACGCTCGGCTGGACCATGGCTGCGGGCACCGGCCGCGTGTTGGCCGACCTGGTTTCGGGCAAGAAGCCCGAGATCGACGTGAGCGGGCTCTCGATGGCGCGCTATCGCTGAGGCGCCGCCGCGCGCGCCGCGGCGAGCGCCTGCTCGGCGACGAGCGTCAGGTCGAGCGGTGGCCGCAGCGCCGCGGCGTCGGCCGTGCCGTGCCGGGCCAGGCGCGGGTGCAGTTCGTCGCGCAGCGTGGCGTGGGTCGTCGGCGCCTGCAGCAGCGCCGCCCACAGGCGCAGCGCCTCGTCGGGCCGGCCTGCTGCGCTGGCAAGCCAGTCGCCGTACAGCGCCAAGGCCTCGGCGCGGTTCATCGCATCATCGCTGTCGATGCAGACTCGCAGGGCCTGCGCGATGCGCTCGACCGCGGCGACGCCGTCGCCGCGGTCGAGTGCGATGCGCGCGCGCAGCTGCGCGGCGCCGGCCTGCACCGTCTCGTCGATCGTCGTGGCCTCGCAGGCATCGAGCAGCGCGAGGTACTGCTCCGCCTCGTCGAGCCGGCCCGCAGCATGGCGCAGCAGCGCCAGGCCGATCAGCGCGAAGGGGCGCGCCGTGACCAGATCGTGCTCGTGGCTCAGACGCAGGCATTCCTGGGCGGCCTGCTCGCAGTCGTCGAGCCTGCGCTGGTGGCGCAGCAGGTTGGCCAGGTTGTTGAGGCAGGTGGCCGCGCTCCACCAGTCGCCCAGCGTCACGCCGACCTCGATCGCCTGGCGCCAGGCGGCTTCGGCGGCGGCGTAGTCGCCGCGGCTCTTCTCCACCAGCGCGAGGTTGCTGGCGAAGATGCCTTGGCCGCGCGCCTCGCCGTCTTCCACGGCCGAAGCCAGGCCACGCTGGAACGCCTCGCGCGCCGCGTCCAGCCGCATCGTCATCCACCGGCTGAGCCCGAGGATGCTGAGCGCCATGCGCAGCATGCGGCGCTGCCCGGTGGCCTCGGCCAGCCGCAGGCCCTCGCGCGCCAGGCGTTCGGCCGCGTCGTGGTCGCCGGCGCGTTGCAGCAGCGTCGATCGCGCCACCTGCACGCGGGCCAGCACGGCGGCCTCGGCGGGCACGCCCTCGTCGAGCGCGGCTTCGGCCTCGGCCAGCCGCCGCTCGCCGGCGCGCACGTCGCCGGCCCCTTCGTGCCAGCTCAGCAGCGCCTGCACGAGCACGGCAAGCACGGACAGCGCACCGGTCTGCAGCGCCAGCGGCCAGGCGGCATGCACCTCGTCCACCCAGGGCGCGACCTGTGCGTGGCGGATCACCGGCTGCCCGTGATCCCAGCGCCGCACCTCGAGGCGCGCCGCCACCAGCTCGAGGTAGCGCGCGATCGCCTCGCGCCGGCGCGGCGGGGATTCGGCCAGACGGGCCTGCGCGAACGCGCGCACCAGCGCGTGCAGGCGCAGCCCGGGTGCGGTGCCGGGTTCGATGGCGTCGGCGTCGACGTCGATCAGGCACTGCGACGCCAGCGACTCGATCGCGTCGGTGCGCGCGCCGGCCACCGCCACCGCGGCGGCCATGTCGAAGCCGCGCGGGAACAGCGCCAGCGCGGCCAGCGCCTGCTGCTCGGCCGGTGCGAGCCGCTCGTAGGGCGCGGCGATCCAGGCATGCAGCGTCGCGTCGTCGGCCGCGCCGGGCCGGCGCACGCTGCGCTCGATGGCGTCGGCCAGCGCGGCCGGCTCGAGCCAGCGGCTCCACGAGGCGGCGAGCTTGAGTGCCAGCGGCAAGCCGCCGCAAAGCCGCGCGACGCGTTCGGCATCCGCCACCCGTTCGGACCACCGGTGCTGCGGTCGCAGGCGTTGCGCCTCGCGCAGGAACAGGCGTGCCGCCGCGCTCGGCGCCGCGGCGCCTTCGCCGGCCACCGCCAGGCCGCCCAGGCGCAGCACCTGCTCGCCGGGCAGCGCCAGCGCCTGTCGAGAGGTGGCCAGCACGTGCAACCCGGGGCAACGCCGGGCCAGGGTGTCGAGCAGCGCGCGCAGCTCGGGCGCCAGCGTGGCCGGGTCGAGTCCGTCGAGCACGACCCGGCCGCGCAAGGCCACGAGGCGCTCGCTGCCGGTGGACGCCCGCTGCGCCGGTGCGCCGGCGGCGAGCCGGCGCACCAGCGCCTCGACGAGCGCAGCGGCGCTCGTGTTCGCGCCGACCGGCAGGCGGACGATCGGCACGGCGGACTGCGCGGAGCGCGCGGCCGCCATCCAGGCCTCCACCAGCGTGGACTTGCCCGACCCGGGCAGGCCGACCACGGTGACCCAGCGGTGCTGCACAACGGCGGCATCGAGCCGGGCCAGCTCGGCCTCGCGTCCCAGCGGCGGTTGCGCCGCGGCGGCCTCGGACGACGCGGCCGCCGCCACCGCCTGCAGCATCGGGCCGAGGCTGGCATCGAGGTCGGCCGTGGTCATCTCCTCGCCGGCGGCGTGGCGGAATGCGGCGATCAGATCCTGGGCCTGTTCGCGGCGCCCGGCCGCGGCCAGACGCGTGGCGAGCAGACTCGTGATCTCGGCATCGGCGGGGTGCACTCGCAGGTAGGCCGCGGCGGCGTCGTCCACCGCCGCGCCGGCGAGCCCGCCTTCGACCAGCGCCTTGCGCCAGCTGCGGCGTACCGCCTCGCGTTCCACCTCCAGCCATTCGGCCAGTGCCGGGTAGGCAGCGAACTGCACGCCCTGCAGCAGCGGTCCGGCCGGTAGCGCCGCGGCGCGCGCCCAGTCGGCGGCGGCCACGGCGGCGCGAAAGTCGCCCAGGTCGGACGCCACCTGCAGCTGCAGGCGCCGGCGTTCGGCGGTCAGGGCCTGCTCGATGCCCCAGCGTTGCAGCAGCGCGCCGAGCCGGTTCAAGGCCACGCGCAGGTTGTGCTGCGCGCGTTCGGTGGGCAGTTCGGGCCACAGGTAGGCGGCGACGGTTTCGCGCGCCACCCAGCCGCCCTGCGCGGCGAGAAAGAGGCCGAGGTAGGCCGGGGCCGTCTCCGGCAGCTCCGCCCGCAGGCCCGGCGCCGTGCCGTCGGGCTCGAGCCGCGGTGCGCCCAGCAAGATCCATCGCATGGCTTGACGGCCTCCCCGGTTGTTCTGGTGCGACGCGGCATCGTAGGCAACTGCGCCCGCCTTGCGAAGCCCGCCGCCTGCGCCCGGAGAGACGGTGCGGATACGCGCGCCGCGCAGCATCGGCACATGCCAACGTCGCCGCCCCCGCGCGCCGCCCGCCGGCCCGATGCGCCGCCGCGTGGGCCCGGCACGCCGCTGCGCAGCTTCCTGCTGCGCATCGTCGAAGAACGTACGGTGCGCGTGGTGCGCGTCTACGAGCTGCACGACATCGCCACCGGCACGCGCCGCCGCTTCTCGTCACTGGCGGCACTCGAGCGCCACCTGGCGCGCCAAGGGCCGGCTTGACGCAAGGCAGGGCTGAGACGGAACGGATACGCCGGCTCGGCACAGTGCGCCGCACGACGAGGGGATGGCCCCGAATCGACGCACCAGGAGGTCACCGATGTCTTGCCAATTCCCATGCCGCGCAGGTCCGGCGTTGCCGCCGATTGTTCTGGCTCTCGCCCTGGCTGCCTGCGGGGGCGCCGATCCGCAACAGGAGGCGACGCCGTCCGCGCCTTCCGCTGCGAGCAGCGCGCAGGCCGGCGGCTCCACCTTGATCGCGCCACTGATCGCCGACGACGGCTCGCCGATGCCCGCGAGCCCCGAGGCCGTGCCCGCCGACCGCGGCGCGCACACGCGCAGTGGTCGCTACGCCACCACGCAGCAGGCGCACGTGCTGGAGTCCGCGCTCGGCCATCGTGTGTTGCGCGTGCGCGTCGAGTGCTGCGGCAGCGATGGCGTGGAGCGCGCCGTCGGCATCGCCTACGGTCTGCAGGCCGCACACGACCTGCCCGACGACACGGCCGTGCTGGTCGACGCCGCCGACCTGCGGCAGGGCGCGGCGGCGGTCAACCGGCTCGCCGAATCGCGGCTCACCCGCGTCTGGCTGGTCACCCATTGAGGAGGAGGCTGTCATGCAACCGAACCAGTTCGTCACCGCTGTGCCGTACCACCCGACGCGCCGCCGCTTTCTCGGTCTCGCCGGTGCGCTCGGCCTCGCGGCTTGTGGTGGCGGCGGCAGCGATGCCTCCGGCGACGGCGCTGCGGCCGGCAACAACGGGCGCTTCGTGGCCCAGGCCTCGATGACCGAGGGGCGCCGCGAGCCCGGCATCGCGCGGCTGCCCGACGGCCGCGTGCTGGTGGCCGGCGGCAGCCCGTCCTCCGGCAGCGGCGTGCTGGCCAGCACCGAGATCTTCGATCCGCGCAACGGCCGCTGGAGCGCAGGGCCGCGCATGGCACTTGGTGGCGTCGGCCGCTTCATGACGCCGCTGGCCGACGGCCGCGTGCTCGCGGTGCAGAGCAGCACGGTGGCCGAGGTCTACGACCCCGCGTCCGGCCTGTGGACACGCGTGCCCGCCGGCCCCGTCGGCTTCGCGCTCGACGGCTCGATGACGCTGCTGGCCGACGGGTCGGTGCTGGTGCTGGGCTTCGTGCAGTCGATGATCTACACGCCCAGTGCGAACGCCTGGACGCCGGTGGCCGGCTTCGACGGCCGGCGCGACCACGCTGCAACGCAGCTGGCCGACGGTCGCGTCTTCGTCAGCGGCGGCTGGATCAACCAGTCTTCGCAACCGCTGTCGACGACCCTGCTGTTCGACCCTGCAAGAGGCACCTGGCAGGCTGGGCCGCGCATGCGCCAGGCGCGCCAGCTGCACTTCTCGGTGCGTCTGCAGGACAGCAAGGTGCTGCTCACCCACGGCATCGTGGACACGGCCAGCCTGCAGGCGGCCAGCGAGATCTTCGATCCGCAGACCGGGAGCTTCGTGTCCACCGCCGGCGCCGTGGTCAAGTTCGAGGCCAGCACGATCGGCGCCACCGCCACCGAGCTCGGCGGCGGGCGGCTGCTGGTGGCCGGCGGCGGCACCACCACCGGCAAGACCATCCTCGACAACCCGCCGCAGGGCGGGCTCGACGAGACCAACGCCGAGATCTTCGACCCGGCCAGCCGCACCTGGCTGCGCGCCACGCCGCCTGGCACCGGCCTCGTCACGCCGCGCCGCTACCACTCGGCGGTGGCGCTGTCCGACGGCGGCGTGTTGGTGGTGGGTGGCATCGGCCTGGCCGGCGCGAGCACGGCCGCAGAAATCTGGAGGCCGGCATGAAGGCGCGCGTGGGTTCGGGCGCGGCATGGCAGCCGCGCAACCGTGCAGCCGTCCTGCGCTTGGCGCTGCTGGCGTTGCTGGTGCTGCTGGCCCCGCTGTCCGCGCGGGCGGTGGTCATGCTCGACGACTTCGGCACCGCCCAGGCCAGCGGCACCACCGTGGCCGGATCGATGCTGTTCGGCCACCGCAGTCTGGCAAGCTTCGCCGGCACCGCCTCGGTGGCGGGAGGCGTGTTCAGCTACGTGCAGGGCGCCGGCAATGGCACCACCCTGCGCTACGCGCCGCCGTTCGGGGAGCCGTTGCAGCCGCTGGACTTCAGCCTGGTGAGCCGCATCCACCTCGACGTCGGCACGGCCGCGGTGGTGCCGAGCATCGTGCTGCGTCTGTACAGCGGCAGCAACTCCGACTACGCGCAGGCCGGGCTGCCCGCGATCAGCTTCACCGGTGAAGCGCGAACCGTGCTCAGCGTGGGCCTGGAGGACCTGCTGAGCGGCCAGCGCGGCAACTTCGACCTCACGCGCGTCACCGGCCTGAGCCTGATCTTCGGCCCGCTCGTGTTCGGCGAAGGCCCGATGACGATCGACTCAATGTGGGTCAGCGGCACGCTGGCGCCGGTGCCCGAGCCGGCCGGGCTGGTGCTGATGACCGGCGGCCTGGCTCTGCTGCTGTGGCGCCGGCACTACCCCGCACGCCCGGCGGCGGCACGCAGCCGGGCGTCGGCCGGGAAGGCCGAGCCCTCGAGCGCGCGCGCGGCGCGCTGGAAGGCCGCCCGGGCCTCGGCGCGCTGTCCGGCCGCGGCCAGGCAGCGGGCGAGCCAGTAGCTCGCGACGCCGGCATCGCGCGAGGCCGGCGCGGCGCGGCGCCAGTAGTCGTCGGCCTGGCGCGCCGCGGCCAGCGCGTCGTCGGCACGGCCCGCCGCAAGGGCCAGGCGGGCGCGGCCGAGTGCGATGTCGGCGCTGGCGGGAAAGGGCTCGGCGCGTGCCTGCGCGAGCAGGCCGGCGGCTTCGTCCAGCAGCCGGGCGGTGGCATCCGAGGCGCCCGCCGCACTTGCTGCGCTCGATACGCCCGATACGCCCGACGCGCCCGATGCGCCGGGCGCAGCGGGTGCGCCCGGCATCGCCGCATCCAGCTGCGCCAGCGCCAGTTCGGCCAGCGCCTCGGCCGCATCGATGCGGCGCGGGCTGGCGCGCGCCAGCGGCGCGGCGCGTTCCAGCGTGGCCAGCGCCTCGCGCGGCCGGTCGAGCAGGCGCTGCAGGTGGCCCAGGTAGTGCAGCGGGTGGTGCGTGCGGTGGCGCGCGTCGCCGGCGGCCTGCTCGGCGATCAGCCGCCCGAGCGCGGCGACCGCGCTGCCCAGTTCGGCCGGCGGCGCGCCGAAGGCGCCCGCGTACAGCCGGTCGGCCTGCACGACGCGTTCGATGGCCGGGTTGGTGCGCTGCGACAGCATGGCCAGCGAGCGGTCCAGCGGCGCCAGCGCGGCGGCGAACTCGCGCTGGCGCATGTGCGCGCGCGCCAGCGTGCGCAGCTGGCCGGCGCGCGCCAGCGAGTCGGGCAGGCGCAGGCGCTGCGCCATGCCCTCGGCCTCCTGCAGCAGGGCGAGCGCGCGCCGCAACTGGCCGCGCTCGCCTTCGACGAGCGCCAGCCGCGTCGTGTAGTCCACCACGAACGGCCCCTCGCCGTAGAGCTGGCGCGCCGCGTCGAGCGACTGCACGAGGATCGGGTGCGCCTCGTCGAAGCGCCCCAGCTCGAGCAACGCGAGCCCGTAGACCTGGCCCGCCGTCATCACCTGCGGGTGCGTGCGCTGCTTGGGGTGCTGCGCCAGCCGGCCTTCGTAGGCGGCGCGCGCGTGCTCCAGCGCGCCGGCGCGGTCGCGCTGCACGCTGCGCGTGTGGGCGAGCTGTTCGTGCGCCTCGATGCGCATGTCGGCGAGCTCGCGCGTGGCCGGCATGGCCAGCACGCCCGCGTACCAGACCGCGGCCTCGTCGAAGCGGCCGCGGTGCAGCTCGATGGTGCCCTGCACGATGCGCGCCTCGGCCTCGGCCTGCGGCGGCACGCCGTGATCGCTGCCGCGCAGCAGGGCGATCAGCGGGGCGAGCGCCGCCTCGGCCTCGTCGAGCTTCTGCAGCTGGCGCAGCGCGCGCGCCAGCACGAGCGCCAGCTCCACGCGCACCGGGTGGCTGACGGGCGCCTCGCGCATCACCGGCTGTTCGAGCGCGGGCCGCGCCACCGCGATCGCGCGCTCCGAGGCCAGCAGGCCGAGGTGGCTGCGCGCCAGCGCGGCAGCCAGTTCGGCCTTGACGAGCGGCGCCGCGTCGTCCTGCTCGGCCAGGCGCTGCTCGGCGCTGGCCAGCACCTGCGCGGCGGTGACGTCGCGCGCGGCGCCGGCGCGGTCGGGGTCGACGCCCTCGAACATGCCCACCACGAAGGCCTTCACCTGCTCGGCGCGGCGCGCTTCGTCGAGCGCCACGCGGGCCTGCCACAGCGCGAGCGCGCTGCCGCCGACGAGCGCCAGCGCGACCAGGCCGCCCGCGCCCACCGCGAGGCGATGGCGCGCCACGAAGCGCCGCGTGCGGTAGGCCAGCGAGTCGGGCCGCGCCAGCACCGGCAGGTGCTCGAGGTGGCGGCGCACGTCCTCGGCCAGCGCGTCGACCGTGGCGTAGCGCTCGGCCGGGTCCTTCTTCAGCGCCTTGGCGACGATGGTGTCGAGGTCGCCCTGCAGCGCGCGCGCCGTGGCCGCGTCGGGCGCGGCCTCGCTGGCGCGGCGCGGCTCCTGCGTCAGCACGGCCTGTTCGACGAGCGTGCGCGCGCCGCGCTCGGTGGGCGAGAGGCGGTACGGCCAGCGCCCGGTGAGCAGCTCGTAGAGCACGACGCCGAGCGAGTACACGTCGGAGGCGGTGCCGATCGGCTGCCCGAGCAGCTGCTCGGGCGAGGCGTGGTCGGGCGTCAGTGCGCGGCCGTGCTGCTGCGTCAGCTCGGTGCTCTCGGCCACGCCCTGGTCGAGCAGCTTGGCGATGCCGAAGTCGAGCAGCCGCACCTCGCCCGCGCCGGTGACCAGAATGTTGGCCGGCTTGAGGTCGCGGTGCACGACGAGCCGCGCGTGGGCGTGCGCCACCGCGCGCGCGGCCTGCAGGAACAGGCGCAGCCGCGCTTCGAGCGCGGGGCGGTGGCGTTCGCACCAGCGGTCGATGCGCTCGCCCTCCACGTACTCGAGGGCCAGCCAGGGCTGGCCGTCCTCGGCCACGCCGGCGTCGTACAGGCGCGCGATGTTCGGGTGCTCGAGCGTGGCCAGGATCTCGCGCTCGCGCTGCATGCGCTCGGCCAGGCCGGCGCGGCGCCAGGCGCCCGCTCCCCCGTGAGGCAGCTTGAGCGCCACCTGGCGCCCCTGCAGCATGTCGGTGCGCTCGGCCAGCCACACGCTGGCCATGCCGCCGCTGCCCAGTTCGCGCAGCAGGCGGTAGGGGCCGACCTGGCTGGGCGGCGCGGCGACGGCGGTGTCGCCGCCCGGGCCGGCCGCCGGATCGCCGGTCTCCACCTTGGGCAGGGTGTCGATGACGCCGGCCAGGTCCTGCCGCGAGGCGTGCTCGAGCAGTTCGCGCAGGCGCGGCACGAGCGCGGCAGCGGACGGGTCGCGCCGCGCCAGCGCATCGAGCCAGTTGGCGCGTGCCGCGGGTTCGAGGTCGAGCGCCTCGTCGAGCAGGCTGCGCAGTTGCGCCCACTGTCCGGGGGCCACGCCGCCGAAGCTCGCGCCGGCCACCTGCGCCTTCGCCTACTTCAGCGCATCGGCCAGGAACAGCCGCGCCTGCTCCCAGTCGCGCCGCACGGTGCGGTCGGTGACGCCCAGCGCCTCGGCGATCTCGAGCTCGGTCAGGCCGCCGAAGTACTTCATCTCCACCACCCGGGCCATGCGCAGGTCGACCGCGGCCATCTGCTCGAGCGCCTCGTGCACGCGCAGGATGTGCGCCTCGCCGCCGGGCAGCGGCACCAGGTCGGACACGCCGGTGAGCGTGACGTGCGGGGCGTTGTTGCCGCGGCGGTCGGTCTGCCGCTCGCGCGCCAGGTCGATGATGATCGAGCGCATGGCCTTGCCGGCATAGACCAGGAAACGCGCGCGGTCCGGGAACGACGCGGCACCCGGGGCGCGCGCCAGGCGCAGGTAGCTCTCGTGCACGAGCGCGGTGGTGTCGAGCACCGTATTGCGCCCGCCGCCGCGCAGCCGCGAGCGCGCCAGGCGGCGCAGGTCCTGGTAGGTGGCGGCGAAGAAGGCGTCGAGCGCGGGGTCGGCCGGTGATTCCATGCGGGCGCCGCGGCGCGGGATTGCCGCTCGCGGGCGTTTGAAGCAAGCTGCCGGCGCAGTGTAGGGGGCCGATGTCCGGATCGCCCATCCCCAGGCCGTTCATGCCGGATATGCCATCAGGAGGACTCATCATGCGACTTGCCCCGACGGGCCGGGCCCGCGCGCCGCGTGCCGCCACCGTGCTGACCATGCTGGCCATGCTGGCCGCCCCCGCGGCGATGGCGCAGCAGACGCTGCCCATCGGCGCCGCCGAGTACACCTACGCCTTCTACGAGCACTTCGACAACGACGCCGGACCGGGCTTCGCGCCGGGCGTGCGCCTGGTGCAGATCGGCTCGCAGGCGGGCGGCACGCTCGACGTCGAGCGCCCGATCGGCAACCCCGGCCTGGGCGGGCGCAACTTCGCCGGCGCGTACGACAGCAACAACGTGTTCTGGGCCGGCTCGCAGACCCCGATCTCGTTCGCCGCGGCGCCGTTGTACGGCGGCGAGACCTTCACCTACGTGGCGCAGAGCTTCCGCAAGGAGGCCGAGAACGCTTCGCTGTCGTTCCTCTTCAACGGCGGCCAGCTCTCGCTCACCAACGCCGGCGGGCCGATCAGCGACCGCCCGTTCTTCGCCAGCCTGGAGTTCACCGCGCTGATGCTCGACAACGCCACCGGCCAGGAGCTGTGGCGGGAAAAGCAGAGCGCCACGCTGAGCTACCTGCCCAACGCGGCGCGCACCGACGCCAGCTGGTCGCAGGTGGTGCTCACGCAGCAGGGCAGCGCCGGCAGGGCGCCCATCGCGCCCTGGACGTGGAACTGCAGCGCCTGCGGCGGCCGCGCGCTCGGCACCGTCACCGCCAACCTGGCGGTGCCCTACACCGGCGCGGTGGACCTCTCGGCGGTGCCGGTGGGCGGCGAGGTGACGGTGGCCTTCCTGCTGCACTCCACCGCGGTCGACGCGGTGCCGGGCGAACTGACGCGCGCCTTCGCCCGCGTGCGCGACCCGGTCAACGGCGAAGGCGTGGGCGGCGGCTACTTCTTCAACGCCATCCTGCCCACCGACGACCCCCTGCCCACCGAGCTGACGCCGGTGCCCGAGCCCGGCCCGGCGGTGCTGCTGGCCGGCGGGCTGGCGGTCATCGCTTGGCTGAGGCGGCGCCGGCGCTAGCGGGCTAGCGGCAGCGCTCGAGCCGGACGACGGCCGCGCCCAGCGCGGCCGTTTTTCTTTGCTCCCGCGCCATCGCGTGCTCCCGCCGATGGGGGAGCCGCGCGCCGGTCGCGTCCGGATCGCCCGAGCCGGCTCCGTTCGAACAGGTACCCACACCCACTCGAACCAGGAGTCCGCCTTGCATCTCAATCGATTCCTCGTCGCCGCCGGCGCGCTCGTGCTCGCCGCCGGCCCCGCCGCCGCGGAGGTCGCGGTGTCGGCGCGCTTCGACGCGCTGCTGGCCACGCTGCCCGAGCCGGCCATCTGGTCGGTGCTGGCGCTCGCCATCGGCGCGCAGCTGTGGCGCCGGCGCATGCCGCCCTCGCCGTGACCTCGCCCTCGACCTCGAACCCATCCCAACCAGGAGACCGGCCATGAGCCTCGACATCCAGATCCGCGACAACCACCTGCACTTCGAAGGCGTCAACTACTTTCGCGGCAACGCCTCGCGCGTGGTGCTCGGCGACGTCGGCGACAAGAAGACGCCGAGCACGCAGGAGAACTACCTCGACGTGCGCGGCAATGTCGTGCGCAAGAACCTGAAGATCCACAAGGTCACGCGCTTCAGCCTGAAGGGCGTGCAGGTGGCGTCGGCCGACATCGGCGGCGGCCTCACGATCCCCGGCCTCGGCTCGCTCACCGCCGGCGGCGTGGCCACCGCGCTGCGCGAGGACGAGCTGCAGCTCGTGCACGTGTCGGTGCTGCCCAAGGACCTCGTCGCGCTGGTCAACGGCAACCCGAAGAACGCGCTCGAGCCGCTCAAGGCCTGCGGCAACGGCGGGCGCATGGTGCACCAGGTGTTCGCCATCCTGCAGGCCAAGACGGCGGTCACGCTGGCCAGTTCGGCGCGCTTCGACGTCACCGCCACCGTGGGCGGCATCACCCTCAGCGGCACCGGCGGCGTGGGCGGCGGCGCGGGCGTGGTCACCACCATCGACGCCGGCAACAGCTTCGCCTACCTGCTGCTCAAGCCGAAGTGGGACGCCAACCTGCAGAAGAACTGGCGCTTCGTCGAAGAGGCCGGCGGCGACGACCAGTGGAGCCTGTACTGATGGACGCCCGCCTGATCATCGCGCGCCTGGCCGCCGCCACGCTGGCCGCCGCCGCCTGCGCGGCCCAGCCCGCCGAGCTGGTGCGCCGCACGAGCAACGTGTTCGGCAACTTCGTCGTCGGCTACGCCACGCTGGGCGACAGCGGCTCGTTCAACGAGATGCGCTTCGACCTCGAGGCGGCCTACGGACAGGAGGCCGCCGACGCCGGCGCCGTGAGCGGCAGCTTCCGCGGTACGCCGGTCGAGGGCAGCGCGAGCTTCGCGAGTGCCACGTCGTACGTGTTCGACGCGGCGCAGATCGTCGGCAGCGGGCTGGCCGCCACCACCGGCGCCACGCCGTACGCGCACGTGAGCCTGGGCGCCAACGCCATCAGCATGGTGCGGCTCGAGTTCCGCGTCAGCGAGCCCACGCCCTTCGTGCTGACGGGGTCGGTCACCGGCGGGCCGGGGGCCGGCGTCGGCACGCGGGTGTCCGAAGCGCTGGCCTCGGTGCAGTTCACCGGCTGCATCGGCTGCCTGTGGCGCACCGACGTCGCGGCCGGCGACTTCATCGGCAGCGGCACGCTGATCCCGGGCAACACCTACACGCTGAGCGGCAACGCCACGAGCCGCATCAACGGCGACGCGCAGTACGCGTTCAACCTGCAGCTCGCGCCGGTGCCCGAACCGGCGAGCGCGGTGCTGGCGCTGCTAGGGGTGGGCCTCGTCGGGATGCGGCGCATCGCGGCCCGTCCCTCGAGGTCCGCCCAGGTCCCCGGGTCCCCCTAAGTCGAAGGCGTGCGCGGCGCGGCGCGAGTCGACCTAAGAGGGATGCGCGATCGCGTCGCACGGCCCAGCATGCGAGCCGTGAAGTCGTTGCGGAGGGCCCCATGAGCCACACCACCGGAAGCATCATCGTCTCGCTGCTCGCGCTGGGCCTGCCGGCGCTCATGATCGTCAACCTGTGGCTGATGCGCCGCGTGATGCGCCAGCGCATGCCGCAGCTGCCCGACGACCCGGCGCTGCTGCGCGCGCGCGCGGCGGCCATCGCCGCGTCGGCCGCCGACGAGGCGATGGCGCCTGCCGACCGGCAGCCGCCGGCGGCGCGTCGCCCGCGCGTGCGTGGCGTGGCGCCTCTGGTCCAGGTGGCCTGAAGCCGCGCGGCGGCAGGCCGCGGCCGCGAGCGGCACGCACGGGCTACAGGCCGAACTGGCGCAGCGCCTGCTCCAGGCGCTCCTGCTGCCGGCGGTCGGTCATCGGATAGGTGGCGAGCCAGCGGCCGGCACTGAAGGCCGGCTCGATGACGCGGATCTCGTCGGCCTGCCAGCCGGCGCCCGCTCGGTCGCCGAGCGCATGCAGCGTGGCCGCCAGGTAGATGCGCGCCTCCACGTTCTCGGCGTTGCGCGCCAGCGCCTGCTCGAGGTTGACGCGCGCCTGCTCGTGGTCGCCCACGAAGTACAGCGCGCGGCCGAGCAGCAGGAAGTACAGCGAACCCGCGTCCGGGTTGAGGCGCAGCGCGGTGCGCAGCAGCGGCACGCTGTCGGCCGGCTGGCCGGTGTAGGTCTTGATGCCGCCCAGCAGCGCGTAGGCGTCGGCGTACGACGGGTTCAGGCGCAGCGCGCGCTGCAGGTGGCGCGCGGCCTCGGCATGCCGGCGCCGCTGCGTCTCGACGAAGCCGAGCACCCAGTGCGCCTCGGGCATGTCGGGGCTCATCTGCTCGGCGGTGCGCGCGAACTCGAGGGCGCGGCCGAGCGCGGCCTCGTCCTCCCAGCCGAGCTGGTAGGCCAGCGCGTGCGTCATCGCCAGCCCGGCATAGGCGCGCGCGAAAGCCGGGTCGAGCTCGACCGCCTTCCAGTACCACTCGCGCGCGAGCAGGTTCTGCGCGCGGCGGCGCGCCTGCACCGCGGCCTGCCCGCGCTGGAAGTGCTCGTACGCGGTGACGTTGCGCGTGTAGCGCCGGGCGAGGGCGCTCAGCTCGGCCTGGCTGACCTTGATCGGCAGCTGCTCGAGGATGCGGCGCACCAGCTCGTCCTGCACCGCGAAGAGGTCGCGCAGCTCGCGCTCGAAGCGCTGTGACCACAGCGGCCGCCCGCTGTCGGACTCGGCGAGCTGGATGTGCAGCCGCAAGGTCCTGCCGTCGGATTGCAGCGTGCCGCCGAGGTCGTAGCGCCGGCCGGCCGGGCCGGCCGCCACGGTGGCGCCGGGCCGCGGTGGGGCGCCAGGCGTGCCGGCGCTCACGACCTCGAGGCCGACGACCTTGGACAGGTCGTTGACCAGGTCGGCCGTCAGGCCGCGCGCCATCAGCTTCTCGGCGTCTTCGCCGATCGCCTCGATCGGACGCACGACGACCGTCGGCAGCCGCGCTGCGGATGGCGACGACGACGACCGGGCAACGTCGGGCGCGCCGGCGTCGTCGCCCGCGCGTTGAGTCCACCACGCGGCGACGGCCAGGGCCAGCGCGACGCCGAGCGCCGCCAGCCCCGCCAGCGCGCCGGAGGTCATCCAACGGCGCGGTGGTGCCTGCGGTGCCTGCGGCGTCGGCGGTGTCAGCGGTGCCGGGGCGGCATCGGGCACGTCGGCGGGCGCAGTCGCCCGCTGCGCCAGCTCCGGCCGCTGCGGCCGCTGCGGCCGCTCGAGCTGCCGCACCGCGGCGATCAGCCGGTAGCCGCGCTTGGGGATCGCCTCGATGTAGGCGGGCTCGCGCGCGGTATCGCCGAGCGCCTTGCGCAGCTTGGTCACCACCTGCGTCAGCGCGTTGTCGCCGACGATCACGCCCGGCCACAGCGCGGCCAGCAGCTGCTCGCGGCCGATCACCTCGCCGCCGCGCTGCGCCAGGTAGACCAGCAGCTCGATCGCCTTGGGCTCCAGGCGCACGCTCTCGCCGGCGCGGCCGATCTGGTTCAGCTCGGGCACGACGCGCCACTCCCCGACCTGCAGCGTGGCAGGCGGGGACAGGTCAGCCGTCTCGTCGGGCGTGTTCACGTGGCGGGCATCGATCCTTCACCGAAAGGTAACCGTTTCGTGGGTACTTCGCGGCGGGGAGCGGCGATTGTGGGCTGCAGGCGGATCGCCGGCCCGCGTGGTGCGGGGCGACGAGGGCCGCCGCAGTCGAACACCCAGGAGCCAGCCCTCATGAACAAGCCGATCCGCATGCTCATCTCCATCGCGACCCCCATCGCGACCCCCATCGCGACACTTTTGGCCGCGCTGCTCTTCATGCCCGCCGCGGCGCTGGCCCAGGCCGGCGCGGTGCTCCAGTGGCACGCCCACGCGCAGAACCTGGTCGCTGCGTTCAGCGGGCGCGGCAACGCGGCGCAGGCCTACACGATGGCGTTGATCCAGATCGCCGTGCACGACGCGGCGCTCGCCGTGCGCGGTGGCGAGGCCCCGGGCCGGCGGCCGCACGCGCCGTTCATCGCCGATCTGCCCGCCGCGCCGGGCGCCAGCCTGAACGCGGCGGTGGCCAGCGCGGCGTTCCGCGTCGGCTTCGAGCGCGTCAACGCCAACCCGGCGGCGCGCAACGCCTACCGCACGGCCTACGAGGCCTACATGGCGGCGATACCCGAGGGCCGGGCCAAGGCCGACGGCGTCGCGCTCGGCGAGGCCGTGGCCCAGGCCGTGCTCGCCGCGCGCGCCAACGACAACTTCTTCAACACCGCCGCCTTCACCAACCCGGCACCGGAGCCCGGCGTCTGGCAGGCGGTGTCCGCGGTCACGCCGTACGCCACGGCCGGCGCGGCCGACTACGCGATGGCGTTCACGACGCCGCTCACCGCCTCGACGCCCGGCGCGCGGCGCATCAGGCCGCCGCTGCGCCTGAACAGCGGCAAGATGCGGCGCGACTTCGAGGAGACGCAGGCCCTCGGCGCGCTGACGAGCCCACGGCGCACGCCGGCGATGACCGACGTGGTCCAGTTCTGGACCGAGAGCGGCTTCACGCTGTGGACGCGCAACGTGCGCGACATCGTCGCGGCGCGCGGCCTGGACGAGTTCGAGGCCGCGCGCGCCCTGGCGGCGTTCTCGGTGGCCACCGGCGACGCGATGCTGGCCTGCTTCGAGGCCAAGTACGCCCACCTGGCCTGGCGGCCCTGGCAGGCGATCCAGCGTGCCGACCAGGACGGCAACCCGCGCACCCAGCCCGACCCCGGCTGGACGCCGGCCGTGCGGGCCAACCACCCCGAATACCCGGCCGGCCACGGCTGCTACGCCGGCGCGGCCACCCAGGTGCTCGAGCTGCTGTTCGGCGACTTCGCGGTCACGCTCACCAGCACCGGCGCGCAGGTCGCCGGCTGGCCGGTGGTGGCCAGCGCGCGCTTCGACTCGCTCGACGAGGTCAACGACGACAACGCCAACGCGCGCGTGTGGGGCGGGCTGCACTGGCGCACGACGATGGAGCGCTCCTCCCGCTGGTCGGCGAAGATCGCGCGCAGCGCGGTGTGCGGCGCGTTCGGCCTGCGGTGCGCCAAGCCGCGCTTCGAGCAGGACGACGATTGAGTCCGGGTGCGCGCCGGGCGCGAGTGGACTTGGCGGGCGGACCCGATGGCCAGACCCGGCGGGCTGACCCGTCGGGCGGCCTCAAGCCGGCGCGGCCTCGCCCAGCGCGGCGCCGGCGCGGTGTTGCGCGGCGTCGGCATCGAGCGCGGCGCCTTCGGCCCACGCGGCCTCGAAGGCCGCATCGCTCAGCACGCGCCGCGCCTCGGCCAGGTCGCGCAGCTGGCGCGCGTCGACCAGGGCGTGGGGCGGCAGGCTCAGCTGGCGCGTCTGCGCCGCCGCCGCGCCGTACAGCACCACCGCCTCGCGCCAGCGGCCGCCTGAAGCGGCGAGCGGCGCCGCGAGGGCGATAAACAGCTGGCCCATGAAGCGCGAGTCCAGGCGCGGCAGCAGCGCCTGCGCCTCGGCCAGCAGCGCGCGCATCGCAGCCGTGTCGTCGCGCACCAGGGCCACCATGGTGGCGTTGAAGAGCACGGTCACCAGGTCGTAGGCGTGGCCGCGGGCGCGCCGCAGCACGAGCTCCTCGTCGACCAGCCGCCAGGCCTCGTCGTGGCGGCCCTGGTCGACGGCCAGCGCCACCAGGCCGTTGACGGCGCCGCCCGCGATGCGGTGCTGCCCGAGCGCGCGGCCGGCCTCGAGCGCGGCGCGCAGATGCCGCTCGGCGAGGTCGGGCTGGCCGGCGTCGAGGCTGCGATGGCCGAGCAGCAGCCGCGCGGTGGCTTCGCCGGCCGCGTCGCCGCAGGCCTGCGCCGCCTCGAGCGCCTGCTGCCCGAGCTCGGCGGCGCTGTCGTCCTGGCCGGTCCACGAGGCCGCCTGCGCCGCGGCGAGCAGCAGGCGCACCCGGTGCGCGTCCGCCGGCAGCGCGGCGGCGCGCGCGAGCGCTGCCTGCATCTGGCGCAGGCCGAGCGGCAGCAGCGCGCGCGAGGTGTACCAGTAGCGCAGCGCCGCGGCCAGGCGCTGGCCGAGCGCGGCCGTGTCGGCACCCGGCTCGCCCTCGCACCAGGCGAGCGCGTGCATCAGGTTGTCGCGCTCGGCATCCAGCCGCGCCAGCGGGCCGGTGCCGCCCTGGCCTTGCGCCAGCATCTCGGCCGCCTGGGCCTCGGCGTGCGCGACGCAGTGCTCGGCATGGCGCAGCAGCCAGGCGCGCGTCTCGCCGGCTTCGGCCAGGCGCTCGAGCGCGTACAGGCGCGTGGTCTCGAGCATGCGGTAGCGCGGCAGCCCCTCGCCCTCGGCGACCACGAGCGACTTGTCGACCAGCGCGCCGAGGTGCTCGAGCACGTCCCAGCCGTCGATCGGCCCGTCGGCCGCCACCGCCTGCGCCGCCTCGAGCGTGAAGCCGCCGGCGAACACCGCCAGGCGCCGCAGCACCACGCGCTCGTTCTCGTCGAGCAGGCCGTGGCTCCACTCGAGCGCGGCGCGCAGGGTCTGGTGGCGCCGCATCACGGCGCGCGCACCGGCGGTCAGCACCTGGAAGCGCTCGTCCAGGCGCCGGCGCAGCCCTTCCACGCCGAGCAGCGGCACGCGCGCCGCGGCCAGCTCGATGGCCAGCGGGATGCCATCGAGCCGCCGGCAGATGTCGGCCACGGCGGCGCGGTTGTCGTCGCCGAGCACGAATCGCGGATCGGCCTGGCGCGCGCGCGCCACGAACAGCGCCACCGCGCCGCTGGCCTGCACCGCGGCCAGGTCGTCGCCGGCCGGCAGGGCCAGCGGGCCGGTGCGGAAGACCTGCTCGTCCAGCCCGCGCATCACCTCCTGGCTGGTGACGAGCAGCTTCACGCCGCCCGCGCGATCGCGCAGCGCGGCCACGAAGGCGGCGACGCCGTCGAGCAGGTGCTCGGCGTTGTCGAGCACGACGAGCGCCGTCTTGCCCTGCAGCGCCTGTGCCACCGCGGCGGTGGCATCGGCTTGGCCTTCGAGCCGCAGGCCGAGCGCCTGGCCCACGGCGGCGGGCACCAGCGCGGGGTCGACCAGCGCCGCCAGCTCCACCCACCACACCGGCTGCTGCGCCACGCGGGCGGCCGCCGCGCCCTGCGCCAGCCGCGTCTTGCCGATGCCGCCGGCGCCGGTGACGGTGACCACCGCATGGGCGTCGATCAGGCCCTGCAGCTCGCGCAGTTCGCCCTCGCGCCCCAGCAGCTCGGGGGCATGGCCGCTCAGGTTGCCTGCGTGGGCGGGCGCGGGCGGCGTGGCCGCGGCCGCGACCTCGCCCTGCGCCTGCACCGGCAGCGTGAAGCGGTAGCCGCGGCCGGGGATGGTGGCGATCGCGCCATGTCCGAGCAGCTTGCGCAAGGCCAGCACCTGCACCTGCAGGTTGTTCTCCTCGACCACGAGGCCCGGCCAGACGAGGTCGAGCAGCTCGTGCTTGCCGACCACGCGATCGCGCCGCTCCACCAGTGCGAGCAGCATGTCGAAGGCGCGGCCGCCGAGCTTGACCGGCTGGTCTTCGCCCTCGCCGGCGAGGAGGGCGCGCCGCTGCGGCAGCAGCCGGTAGTGGTGGAAGCGGTAGCAGGTGTCCATGCGGCCATCGTAGGAGTGCAGCGGGCGCTGCGGCACGCCGCGGCAGGATCTTTCAGGACCTTTCAGCAGCGGTTTCAGCGCCGCCCAAGACCCTTCAGCGCCTTGTGCCGAGCATGGCCGGCATGGACAAGCCGACCCTGCTGCGCCCCGCTCCGGCCGCCGCCGCTCTGCTGCTGTCGATCGCCGGCGGCTTGGTCTTGCCGGCCCTCGCACCGCTCGTGCGCGAACTGCTCGACCAGTTGCCGCACGGCGCGCGCTGGCTGCCCGTGGTGCCGTGGCGCGTGCTCGCCGCGTTCGTGCGCGGCGGCCTTCGCCGGTGGCTGTGCGGCGGGCCAGGCTTCGGGGTGTCGGCAGCCCGCTCCCTAGAATGCCCGCCCATGCCGACTTCCAAACAAGCCGCCTACGCCGAAGCCTCGATCCGCGTCCTCAAGGGCCTGGAGCCCGTCAAGCAGCGGCCGGGCATGTACACGCGCACCGACAACCCGCTGCACATCGTGCAGGAGGTGATCGACAACGCCGCCGACGAGGCACTGGCCGGCTTCGGCCGGCGCATCGGCGTGACGCTGCACGCCGACGGCAGCGTCAGCGTGGACGACGACGGCCGCGGCATCCCGATCGGCCTGCACCCCGAGGAGAAGGTGCCGGTGATCGAGATCGTCTACACGCGGCTGCACGCCGGCGGCAAGTTCGACAAGGGCGCCGGCGGCGCCTACAGCTTCAGCGGCGGCCTGCACGGCGTGGGCGTGAGCGTGACCAACGCGCTGGCCCGGCGGCTGCAGGTCACGGTGTGGCGCGAGGGGCAGGTGGCGACCATCGCCTTCGCCGGCGGCGACGTCGTCGAGAAGTTCGCGCTGCGCAAGGCGGGGGCCGGTGACCGCAGGCAGGGCACCAGCGTTCGCGTGTGGCCCGACCCGAAGTACTTCGAGAGCGCCGAGCTGCCGCGCCACGACCTCGTGCACCTGCTGCGCAGCAAGGCCGTGCTGATGCCGGGCGTGACGGTGTCGCTGGCCATCGAGAAGAGCGGCCAGAAGGAGCCCGAGGTGCAGCAGTGGCTGTACAAGGGCGGCCTGCGCGACTACCTGCTGCAGAACCTGCAGGCCGAGCCGCTGATCCCGCTGTTCGAGGGCGAGCAGTACGCCGGCGCCAACGAGACCGAGAACTTCGCCGAGGGCGAGGGCGTGGCCTGGTGCGTGGCCTTCACCGACGAGGGCAACCTGCTGCGCGAGAGCTACGTCAACCTGATCCCCACGGTGGCCGGCGGCACGCACGAGAGCGGCCTGAAGGACGGCCTGTTCGCCGCCGTCAAGGGCTTCATCGAGCTGCACGCGCTGCAGCCCAAGGGCGTGAAGCTGATGCCGGAAGACGTGTTCAGCCGCGCCAGCTTCGTGATCTCCGCCAAGGTGCTCGACCCGCAGTTCCAGGGCCAGATCAAGGAGCGGCTGAACAGCCGCGACACGCTGCGCCTGCTCAGCGGCTACGTCAGGCCGGCGCTCGAGCTGTGGCTCAACCAGCATGTCGAGTACGGCAGGAAGCTCGCCGAACTCGTGATCCGCCAGGCGCAGACGCGCCAGCGCGCGGCGCAGAAGGTGGAAAAGCGCAAGGGCTCGGGCGTCGCCGTGCTGCCCGGCAAGCTCACCGATTGCGAGAGCCGCGACATCCGCGCCAACGAGGTCTTCCTGGTCGAGGGCGACAGCGCCGGCGGCAGCGCCAAGATGGGCCGCGACAAGGAGACCCAGGCCGTGCTGCCGCTGCGCGGCAAGGTGCTCAACACCTGGGAGGTGGAGCGCGACCGTCTGTTCGCCAACACCGAGGTGCACGACATCGCGGTGGCGATCGGCGTCGACCCGCACGGCCCCGCCGACGAGCCCGACTTCTCCGGCCTGCGCTACGGCAAGGTCTGCATCCTCAGCGATGCCGACGTCGACGGCTCGCACATCCAGGTGCTGCTGCTGACCCTCTTCTTCCGCCACTTCCCGAAGCTGGTCGAGCGTGGGCATGTCCACATCGCGCGGCCGCCGCTGTACCGCATCGACGCGCCGGCGCGCGGCAAGCGGCCGCCGGCCAAGATCTACGCGCTCGACGACGGCGAGCTCGAGGCCGCGCTCGACAAGCTGCGCAAGGAAGGCGCGCGCGACGGCAGCTGGACCATCAGCCGCTTCAAGGGCCTGGGCGAGATGAACGCCGACCAGCTCTGGGAGACCACGCTCAACCCCGAGACGCGGCGGCTGCTGCCGGTGAGCTGGGGCGCCAGCAGCTTCGAGGCCACGGCCGGGCTGCTCGCCAAGCTGATGGGCAAGGGCGAAGCCGCGGCGCGCCGCGAACTGATGGAGCTGCACGGCGACAGCGTGGAGGTGGATGTCTGAGACCCGGCAGGCCGCGGCCGCGCCGCAGCCGCTCAAGCTCAGGCCGACCCTGCTGTCGGACCTGGAGTACGTGCAGTCGGTGGAGACCGACGCGCACAACCGCCCCTTCATCACACCCTGGGAGCGCACGCAGCACGAGGCGGCGCTGCGTTTCCCGGACTTCCGCCACTTCATCGTCGAGGCCGGTGCGAACGACGAGGTGGGCTCGCGCGACGGCTTCATCATCCTGCAGGGCTGCCGCAACCCGCACCGCAGCGTGGAGTTGAAGCGCATCGTGCTGCAGACCAAGGGCCGCGGCCTCGGCCGCGCCTGCGTGCGCCTGCTCAAGCGCATGGCCTTCCGCGACCTGCACGCGCACCGCTTCTGGCTCGACGTGAAGTCGCTCAACCAGCGCGCGCTGGCGCTCTACGCGAGCGAGGGCTTCGTCGAGGAGGGCCGGCTGCGCGAGAGCGTGCGCGTGGGCGGCGGCTACGACTCGCTCGTCGTGATGAGCCTGCTCGACCGCGAGTACGAGGCGCGCGTGGCGCTCGGTCTGGAGGGCGCGGCGCCGTAGCGGCGGCGCTGCCGGTGCGCGCGATGCCCCAGCCATGACGACACCGGATACGGCACCACGCGCCTGGCATGCCGAGCCGGCCGACGTGGCGCTCGCCGCGCTCGGCTCGTCGGCGCAGGGTCTGTCCACGGCCGAGGCGCAGCAGCGCCTCGCGCGCCACGGCCCCAACGCGCTGCCCGAAGGCGCGCGGCGCTCGCCGCTGCGCATGCTGGCCGACCAGTTCGCCGACTTCATGATCCTCGTGCTGGTGGCCGCGGCGGTGGTCTCGGGCATCGTCGGCGAACCGTCGGACACCATCGCCATCTTCGTCATCGTCCTGCTCAACGCCGTGATCGGCTTCGTGCAGGAGTGGCGCGCCGAGCGCGCCATGGCGGCGCTGCGCCTGATGGCCGCGCCGAGCGCACGCGTGCGGCGCGACGGCAGCGTGGCCACGCTGCCGGCCACCGACCTGGTGCCGGGCGACGTGGTGCTGCTCGAGGCCGGCAACGTGGTGCCGGCCGACCTGCGCCTCGTCGAGGCGGCGCGGCTGCGCTGCGCCGAGGCGGCGCTCACCGGCGAATCGTTGCCGGTGGACAAGCACACCGATGCCGTGGGCGACGCGACGCTGCCGCTGGGCGACCGCGCCAGCATGGCCTGGAAGGGCACGCTGGTGGCCAGCGGCCGCGGCGTCGGCCTCGTCGTGGCCACCGGGCTGGCCACCGAACTCGGGCGCATCGCGCGCCTGCTCGAAGGCGCCGCCGAGGTCAAGACGCCGCTGCAGAAGCGGCTGGCCCGCTTCGGCGCGCGGCTGGCCTGGTCGGTGCTCGGCATCTGCGCCATCGTCTTCGTCGCCGGCCTGCTGCGCGGCGAGCCGCCGGCGCTGATGTTCCTGACCGCGGTGAGCCTGGCCGTCGCCGCCATCCCCGAGGCGCTGCCCGCGGTGGTGGCGATCTCGCTCGCGCTCGGTGCGGCCAAGATGGTCAAGCAGAACGCCTTGATCCGCCGCCTGCCGGCGGTGGAGACGCTCGGGTCGATCACCTTCATCTGCTCGGACAAGACCGGCACGCTGACGAAGAACCGCATGCACGCCGAGGCCTTCTGGTCCGGTGATCGTGGCGAGGCCGGCGAGGCGGGCGAGGCCGAGGAGAGCGACACCCCGGACGCCGCGCTCCCGCCCGCGCTGCTGCGCGCGCTCGTGCTGGTCAACGACGCCGCGCCGGCCGCGGCCGGCGCGCAGGATCGCTTCGTCGGCGACCCCACCGAAGTGGCGCTGCTCGAGGCCGCCGCGGCGCGCGGCGCCGACGTGCCATCGCTGCAGCGCGAATGGCCACGCCGGGCCGAGTTCCCGTTCGACTCCGATCGCAAGCGCATG
>Ga0073934_10003209_pt1 | contig 30910 bp, 27 predicted proteins | sample LarsenN4metaG_FD_76834 | JGI IMG/M metagenome (GOLD analysis project Ga0073934, IMG submission 76834) | Hot spring sediment bacterial and archeal communities from British Columbia, Canada, to study Microbial Dark Matter (Phase II) - Larsen... ...
AAGGCCCCGTGCACCGAGCCGAGGCCGCCGATCACCACCATCAGCAGCAGGTCGATCGACTGGATGATGTTGAACTGGTCCGGGCTCAGGAACTTGATCATGTGCCCGTAGAGCGCCCCGCCGAGGCCGGCCAGCGCCGCGGAGATGGCGAAGCTCAGCGTCTTGTACGCGGCCAGGTGGATGCCCATGCTCTGCGCCGAGATCTCCGAGTCGCGGATGGCCACGAAGGCGCGCCCCGTGGGCGAGCGCAGCAGGTTGAGGATGGCCAGCGTGGCCACGACCGTGACGGCCAGGCACAGGAAGTAGAACTCGGTGGCCGTGTCGAGCTTCCAGGCCCCGAGGCTCGGCGGCTTGACGTGCATGCCTGCGTTGCCGCCGGTCACGCTCTCCCAGCGGGCGAACACCTCCTCGACGATGAAGCCGAAGGCCAGCGTCGCGATCCCCAGGTAGATGCCCTTCACGCGCAGCGCCGGCAGGCCGACGACCACGCCGACCACCGCCGACAACGCCGCCGCGGCCACGAGGGCCAGCGGGAACGGCACGCCGGCCGCCGTCATCACCGCCTGCGTGTAGGCGCCGACGCCGAGGAAGGCCGCATGGCCGATCGAGAACAGGCCCGTGAACCCCGCCAGCAGCATGAGGCCGAGGCCCACCACCGAGTAGATCAGCACGAGCGTCAGCTGCGCCAGCAGGTACTCGTCGAGCAGCCACGGCGATGCCAGCAGCACGGCCATGAGCACGCTGTACCAGAACACGTGCCCGCCATGCTTGGCCAGGCGCAGGTCCTGGTCGTAGTCGGTCTTGAAGATGAAGCGCATGTGCTTTCCCGGCCCTATCGCACCCTGCTCACACCTTCTTCGCGAGCTTCTCGCCGAACAGGCCGTTGGGCTTGACCATCAGCATGACCAGCACGACCACGTAGGCGGCGATGTCCTTGAAACCCTCGGGCAGGAAGAAGCCGGCCATCGACTCGACGATGCCGATCACGAGCCCGCCGACGATGGCTCCGGGCAGGCTGCCGAAGCCACCGACCACCGCCGCCGGGAAGGCCTTGAGGCCGATGAAGCCCATGTTCGCGTGAACGAACGTGATCGGAGCCAGCAGGATGCCGGCGATCGCCGCCACGGCCGCCGCCAGCGCCCACACCAGCCCGTTGAGGCGCTGCACCGGGATGCCCATGTAGTAGGCGGCGAGCTGGTTCTGCGAGCTCGCCTGCATCGCGATGCCGATCTTCGTGTGCTTGAAGAGCATCGCCAGCACGAGGCACAGCACGGCCGTGGCGCCGATGACCACCATCTGCTCGATGTCGAGCACGAGGCCCCCGACGGGGTGGATGGCGTCGTTGTAGGGCACCGGGAGCACGCGCGTGTCGGTGCCGACGTCGGGGATCATGGTGATCGCGCCGCGCGCCACGTAGCTGATGCCGATCGTCAGCATCACGATCGAGAACGCCGGCTGCCCGAGGATGGGGCGGATCACCGCCCGCTCGACGAGGAGCCCGAACAGGCCCATCGCGGCCATCGTGGCCGGGATCGAGATCCAGAAGGGCATGCCCAGCGCCCCCAGCAGCCCGAGGGCGAGGAAGGCGCCGAGCATCATGAGCTCGCCCTGCGCGAAGCTCACCGTCTCGGTGGCCTTGTAGATCAGCACGAAGCCGAGCGCGATGAGGCCGTAGATGCAGCCCTGCGCCACGCCACTGATCAACAACTGCAGGATCTGCAAGCAACCAACTCCGCGACACCGGCCCTTTCGGCGACGCGGGATGCTAGCGGCGCGCGCAGGCGCCGGACCCTCAGGGAAACGCTGACGCGGCCGCGACAAGCCCCGAGGTGCGTGGGGCCTCGATGTCACGCCGGCCCTCCCGGCGCGCCCGCGGGGCTCGCGCCCCGGGCGACGTCAGCGCGGCGGGAGCACCCGTGCCGGGTCGACCGGCTTGCCGAGGCGACGCACCTCGAAGTGAAGCTGCACGCGATCGGTGTCCGAGGAGCCCATCTCGGCGATCTTCTGGCCCCGGCGCACGACCTGGTCTTCCTTGACCAGCAACGCCTGGTTGTGTGCGTAGGCTGTGAGGTAGGTGGCGTTGTGCTTGACGATCACGAGGTTGCCATAGCCACGCAAGCCCGAGCCGGCATAGACGACGCGGCCGTCGGCCGCGGCCAGCACCGGGTCGCCGGCCTTGCCGGCGATCGAGACGCCCTTGCTGCGGACGTCGTCGAATGGCGTGGTCACCGGCCCCGCGGCCGGCCAGGCCCAGCTGATGTCGCCATCGGCATCGCGCGCGGGCGCGGGAGGCGCGGCGGGCGGGGACGCAGGAGGCAACGCCGGTGGCATCGTGGCCGGCGCTGGCTGCGCAGCGGTCGGCGACGACGCGGAACCCGTGCCACCCGCCGGACGCGAATCGAGCGGGCGACTCTCGATGCGGGCCGCGGGCGCCACCGGCCGCGCAGTCGCGGCACCGACCTCGGCCGCCGGTGGCGAGACGCGCAGTACCGTCCCCACCTCCAGCACGTTGGGGTTCTCGATGTTGTTCCAGCGGGCGATGTCGCGCCAGTTCTGCCCCGTCTCCAGGCCGATGCGCAGCAGCGTGTCGCCCACCTTCACGGTGTAGTAGCCCGGCTGGCCGGCGAACTCGGAGCCGGGACGGGACGCCGCCGCGTCCGGCGCGGAGGCCGCAGCGACCGGTGCCGGCGCCGATGCACCGCCGACGGGGGCGACCGGAATGCCCGTCCCCGTGCCGGGTGCGCTCGCGGACGGTGCTGGCCCGGACGTCGCTGCCACCGCCCCTCCTGCGCCAGGGGCCACCGGCCGCGGCATGCGGTCCTCCACGGGAGCGAGGTGCGTGCGGCTCGCGCAGCCCGCGAGCACGACGCAGGCGATCAGGGCGCAGAGACTCTCGAGGACGCGCGATCGGGTCGAATCAGGAAGCTTGGTCGTCATCATTCAGCGCCGGATTTTAGAGGGACGAAGTACACCTCTCCGGCGATGCGGCGGGTGATGACCGAGGGATGTCGTTCGACGATCATCAGTGCCTGCGCACCGGGGCGCAGTTCCGCACCTGGCGCCACCAGTCGCCCGCCGATGGCTAGTTGGGCTGTCCAGGCCTCCGGCAGCTCGTCGCCGCCGGCCGCACTGACGATGGCATCGAAAGGCCCGAGCCCGGGCGCACCGAGGCGGCCGTCGGCGTGCAGCACCTGCACGTTGCGCACCCCGGCCGCCGCCAGGTTGGTGCGCGCCTTGTCGGCGAGGGCACCAACACGCTCGATGCTGACCACATGCCTGGCCAGGCACGCCAGAAGGGCCGCCTGGTACCCGCAACCGGTACCGATCTCGAGAACCCGCCGCAGCACCACGCCGGCCCCTTGCCCCGTTCCCGTGCGCGGGCTCGTCCGCGACGCGGGCTCGGCGGTGCGCGACGCAGGGAAGTCCTGCAGCAGGGCCTGGAGCATCTGCCCGACCACCGAAGGCTTGGAGATCGTCTGCCCGAAGCCGATCGGCAGGCTCGTGTCCTCGTAGGCCTGGTTCACGAGCGCCGAGTCGACGAAGCGGTGCCTCTCCACCACGGCGAAGGCGGCCAGCACGCGCTCGTCCGTGACACCGAGCCCCCGCAACCGCTCGACCATGTGCCGGCGGACTGCGGCCGAGTCGAGACCCAGCCCGGCGGGCGGCCGCTGCCGCGCCGCGTCTGCGGCGGCGCCGTGCACGGTGCGTTGGGGTCGGTGCAGTTCGGGGCGCGATTCGCCGCGCGCGGGTGCGCCGCGCACCTGGTCCAGCGGGAGCGGAAACCGCCGCGGGGTGCCCGACTTGGACGACGACACGCGCGGCCGGCCGCTCAGCGCACGGGCCCGGTCGAAACGCCGCCCGCGCCGAACTGCTCGCCCCACTGCGACAGCGCGGCGTGGTGCGTCAGGTCCACCTGAAGCGGCGTGATCGAGATGCAGCCGTTGGCCGTCGCGTGGAAGTCGGTCCCTTCGCCGGCCTCGCGCGCATCACCGGCGGGCCCGATCCAGTAGATCGTCTCGCCGCGCGGGTTCAACTGCTTCTGCACCGGCTCGCTGGCATGGCGCCGACCCAGTCGCGTGACGCGCCTGGGCAGGTGCAGCGCGTCGGCGCGATTGGGGATGTTGACGTTCAGCAGCCAGGGCTCGGCCCCGGCGGCCTGCAGCGGCCGCATCTGCAGCACCTGGTCGACGATGGCACGGGCCACGGCCGCCGCGGCGTCGAGATGCTCCCACCCCTTCTCGACGAGCGAGAACGCGATCGCGGGCACGCCGAAGAGATACCCCTCCATCGCGGCGGCGACCGTGCCCGAGTAGAGCGTGTCGTCGCCCATGTTGGCGCCGTTGTTGATGCCCGAGAGGACGAGGTCCGGACGCGTGCCCATGACCCCTGTCAGCGCCACGTGCACGCAGTCCGAAGGGGTGCCGTTGACGACGCGGAAGCTGGCCACGCCGTCGCCCAGGCGGTCGCGCTGGGCATCGAAGATCGAAAGCGGCCGGTTCAGCGTCAGTGCGTTCGACGTCCCGCTGGCGTTCTGCTCCGGTGCGATGACGTCCACCTGGCCCAGGCCGTGGCAGGCGCGCACCAGGGCGGCGATGCCTGGCGCCAGGTAGCCATCGTCGTTGGCGATGAGGATGCGCATGGTCGGCATTCTAGGGAGCCCGCCCTGCGGCGAGCCCGCCTCGCTCACTGCCAGGCGAAGAACGGCTGGTCGAAGTGGGCGACCCGGGTCGGCCGCCCCGCGAGGCAAAGCTCGCGGAACTGGTAGAGGAACGCGGCCGTGGGTGCGGCGATCCAGGCGTTGCCCACGGGCATGCGCAGCACCGGATGCTCGGCCCCCTTCACGGTGTTGAGCAGCGGCGCATCCTCGCGCTGCAGCTCGGACAGTGGAAGGCGGTGCATGCTGGCCACCTCGGACGCATTGGCCACCAGGTCACGCGCTGCAGGCGCCCACACGAGGACCGGCGTGATCACGTAGCCCGAGCGTGTGGCGTAGTCGTCCAGCCGCCCGAGCACCGCCTCCGGCCCCACCGCGAGGCCCACCTCCTCGTGCAGCTCGCGCAGCGCGGTCGCCTCCGGGTCCTCGCCGTCGTCGATGCGACCGCCCGGCAGGGCCCATTGCCCGGCGTGCGCCCGCATGCCGGCGCTGCGCCGGGTCAGCAGCAGTGCCGGCGCCCGGCTCCACGGCGGCTCGGTGCAGGCCAGACCCGGAATGCCCGCGCCATGACCCTCCTCGACAAGCGTGAGCGCGACGGCGGCGCGCCGCCGCCCCTCGACGGGAAGCGCCTTCACCTCGAACGCTTCGAGGCGCCGGCGCAGCGTGGCCCGCAAGGCATCGTCCAGGCGGGGAGGCATCGACATGATGGGGTGATCGGCCGCTCGGCGGCGGCATCTGGCAGCCGGCGCCTTCGGTGCATGCGGCGGACCCGGCACTGGCGCGCGCCTGCACGGCGCGCCTCTCTCGCTTCGGGCACCCGGGGCAATCCTGGTGCCGGTGGACGGAATCGAACCGCCGACCTTCGCATTACGAATGCGCTGCTCTACCAGCTGAGCTACACCGGCGCGAGAGAGCCTCGCATTATAGGGCCCTGCCGCCGCATCGCCGCGGCCCCGGTGCGGCGCGGCGCCCGCACACGCGGCGACCACGACGAGCCCGCCGGCGCGTGGGCGACTGGCTCACGTCATGAGCCACCGGACCCTCACACTGCCGTCATCGGGCCTCGACCGAGGCCGTTGCCGGAGAAAGAGCGATGAACCAGATCGAACTCGCATGGCCCCGATGCGAACACGAGCAGGTCGACAGCACGGGCTTTCGCATCGGCTGGGACCATGCCCACCACGGTCTCGTCCCGCCCCCGGAGCTCCTGCTCGACGGGTCGCCGATCGGCGAAGGCTGGCGTGCCGCACGGGTGGTCCATGCGCACCGCGGCAGGAGCTGGCCCGCGAACCGACACACCCGGCAGTGGCTCGCACTGCGCGTCGAGGCGTGGCGTGCCGGCGACGAGTTCGACCTCGCGACGGTCACGCCCAACCACCTGGCGCAGATCGAGGCGCGCCAATGCCCCGCACGGCGCACCTGGCTCGGTGGTGGCGAACCGGTGCAGGGCGCCGATGCGCCACAGGTCGCCCGTCTCAACCCGCAGGCCGCGTACGCCGCCGGCAACCTGGTGGTGCTGAGCCGAGCCGCGGCCCAGGCGTGGCAGGGGCTCGGCGTCGCCGACCTCGTGCGTCGGGCGCGCGCGGCCGAGATGGCCGAATTGCTTTCGGACTCGCGCGCAGCGCGCATCACCACCTTCGGCGCGGACGGTCCGGTCGATGCGGCCGCGATCGCTGCCTCCACCGCCGAGGACGAGCAGGCCGTGCCAGCCACGCTCGACGCCGCCGCATGGTGGCGGCTCGCCGCGCTGCGCAGCTTCGCCACGCCATTGCCGGCCACCGACGCGGCGCGGATGCCGCTGGCCGCCCTGCCCCCGAACCGTGTTCGCGTCCTCAATGCCGTCCAGGCGCTGCAGGTCCTGCTGACGCTGCGCCTGGCCATGCCGGACTGGTGCGCTCAGATGGGTGCGTTCGCGGCGATGTTGCCGGCGCACAGCCTGCGCACCGACTTCAACCTCTGGGTCGGCGCGCTCGTGCCCCGGCTCCTCGAGGCGCAGGCCCTCGGCCGCAACGTCGCGCGCGCGCTCGAGGACGCTTGGCTCGGCGAGCGCGTGCAGCGCCGCTGGCAGCACTTCGTGCTGAGCCTCGGCGAGCCGGCCTTCGAGCCCCTGGTGCGCCGCCTCTCGGCGCAGAAGATCGGCCGGCGCACGATCGAGCACCTCAGCCGGGACCAGGCGCTGGACGGATGGTCGATCGGCGCACCGACGCCGATCTCCGCGCCCTCGCGCCGCGAGCTCAGCGAGGCAGCGCCAGCGCCGTGCGTCGAACGGCGGCCGAGCGAGCCGGCGCCCGCGGCGGCGCCGCAGGCGCACGCACGGCCGGCAGCCCTCCGAAGAACAGCTCGGACACCATTCGGGCCACCGCCTCGTGCGACAACGGGCCCGCAGCGCGCAGCCAGGTGAACGTCCAGTTCATCATGCCGAAGAGCAGCATCGCCAGCGCCCCCGCCACCGGCCGCCCGTCCAGATCGGGCCGGGCCGCGGCGATGGTCTCGGCGAAGGCCGCGACCACCCGCCGCTGACCATCCAGCACCTCGGCCTGCGGGCCGGGCTGGAGGAACTTGACGTCCTCGGTGAGCACGCGGTGCTCGTGCTGCGCGTTCGCGTAAGCGGCCATGAAGCAGTCGATGAGCGCCGTCAGCCGCTCGCGCGGAGGCTGGTCCCGCGCCAGCACCTGCGCCACCAGGGCTTCGAGGCGCTGCACGTGCGCACGCGAGACCTGGGCCAGCAGGTCGTGCTTGTCGCGCACATAGTGGTACAGCGTGGCCTTGGAGAGGCCGCAGGCCGTGGCGACGTCGTTCATCGTCGTCGCCGCATAGCCGCGCGTCGCGAAGAGGCGCGCCGCGGCACCGAGGATCTGGCCGCGGTGGTCGTCGTAGCCGGCGGATCGCGGGCGGGCCAAGTCGTCCCCTCGCCGTGCTCGTTTCCCGCGCGCGGTCAGCGCTCGTCGAAGCTCACCACGACACGCTCGGTGAGCGGGTGCGCCTGGCAGGTCAGCACGAAGCCGGCATCCAGGTCGGCCTTCTCGAGCGCGAAGTTGCGGTCCATGCGGACCCGGCCCTCGACCAGCTTGGCGCGACAGGTGGCGCACACGCCGCTGCGGCAGGAGTAAGGCACGTCGAGCCCCGAGCGCGAGGCAGCGGCGAGGATGCTCTCGTCGGTCGGCTGGAAGCCGACCTCGCGCGCGATCCCGTCGCGGACGATGGTGACGCGGGCGGTCGTCGCGTCGCCCTCCTTCGGCGCGTGAAGGGTCGCGTCTGCCGCCGACGGCGGAATGCCGAACCGCTCGACGTGGATGCGCTCCGCGGGCACGCCGGCCGACAGAAGCGCCGCCTCGACCTCGTCGTTCATGGCATGCGGACCGCAGACGAATGCCTCGTCGAAGACGGCCGCGCCGCCGGCCAGGCGCAGGAAGCGCGAGATCTTGTCCCCGTCGAGCCGCCCGCTCGACAGGGGTGCGTCCATCGCCTCGCGCGAGAACACGGCGTGCACCGCGAGCCGCGTGAGATGCCGGTTCTTCAGGTCTTCCAGCTCCTCCTTGAACATCGTCGAGGTGGCCTGGCGGTTGCCGTACAGCAGGGTCACGCGGGCGCCTGCGCCGCCGTCGAGCGTGGCCTTGACGATGGAGAGGATCGGCGTGATGCCGCTCCCGCCCGCGATGGCCAGCACGTTCCGCGGCCGCCTGGCCAGCGCCGCGCCGAAGCGGCCCTGCGGCTCCATCGCCTCGAGCCAGTCGCCCTCCTTGAGCTGCGCGTGCAGCCAGCCCGAGAACGCCCCCCCGGGGACGTGCCGCACGCCCACGCGCAGCGCCTCGCCCGGCGCGGCACAGATGGAGTAGGAGCGACGCAGGTCGTCGCCCGGGCGCCGCACGGTCAGGTACTGACCCGGCGTGAACCGGAAGGTGTCCTGCAGCGCCGCAGGCACCTCGAAGGTGACGATGCGCGCGTCGTCGGTGTCGGCATGCACGCGGTGCACGCGCAGCGGGTGGAAATGCAGGCCGGTCATCGGATGTCCGCCGAAGTCAGATCGGTTTGAAGTGCTCGAATGGCTCGCGGCAGGCAAGGCAACGGTGCAGCGCCTTGCAGGCCGTCGAGCCGAAGGCCGAGAGCCGCTCGGTCTCCGCGCTGCCGCAGCGCGGGCAGGCCACGGGCCGCAGCCGGAGCCGGATGGGCCGGGCGGGCACGGCGTCGCCTGGTGCCCCCCTCGACCGCCCGTCCGTGCCCGTGGGCTCCAGGTGTTCGGGCGGCGCGATGCCGTACTCGCGCAGCTTGCGCCGGCCGGACTCGCTCATCCAATCGGTGGTCCACGCCGGCGCAAGCCGTTGCGTCACCTTCACCGGGCCGAGCCCCTCCTCCTCCAGCGCCGCAGCGACGCTGCGCGCGATCACCTCGGTGGCCGGACAGCCGCTGTAGGTGGGGGTGAGCACGACCTCGAGGACGCCGACGCCGCCCTCGTCGTCGCGGGTCAGCACGTCGCGCACGACTCCGAGGTCGCGCAGCGAGAGCGCCGGCACCTCCGGGTCGGGCACGGTGTCGAGCACCGCCCAGGCGGCTTCTTCGCGCTGCGCGCGCGTGCGCGTGGCGCGCACCGCCCCGGGCGCGGGCTGCCGCGCGGCGGCCGCATTCACCAGCGGCCTCCGGGATACATGCGCTGCAGCGACTGCATCTCGGCCAGGATGAAGCCCATGTGCTCGCTGTGCCGCCCCAAGGTGCCGGTGCTGACGAAGGGCGTGGGCGGGGGCAGTGACAGCCCGGCCTCGGCAAAGACCGCGGCCACCTCGCGCTGCCAGTCGGCCGCCAGCGAGTCGCGTGCGGGGCCGAGGCCGCTGGCTTCGGCCTCGGCATCGACCGCATCGCGGGCGAACATCTCGTTCGTGTAGGGCCAGGCGCGCTCCAGGGCGGAGCCGAGGCGCCGGGCCGACTCGTCGGTACCGTCGCCCAGGCGCACGACCCAGTCTCCGGCGTGCCGCAGGTGGTAGCGCGCCTCCTTCAGCGCCTTGCCGGCAATGGCCGCCAGCTCGGCATCGGACGAACCGGCCAGCTTCTGCCAGAAGAGCTGGAACCAGGCCGCCAGCAGGAAGTTGCGCAACATCGTGTCGGCGAAGTCGCCGCCTGGGGAATGCGCGCTGGCCTTGCGCATCGGCTGCTCGGCGAGCGTGAGGTTGAGGAACTGGCCCTCGTCGCGCAGGAACGCGAGCTGGTCCTCGTCGAAGCCCTGCCCTTCCAGCCGCGCGGCATGCGTGAGCAGTGCCCGCGCCTGGCCGACGTAGTCGAGCGCCATGTTCGTGAGCGCGATGTCCTCCTCGATCACCGGGCCGTGGCCGCACCACTCGCCCAGACGCTGCGCGTGGATGAGCGCGGTGTCCGCCAGGCGCAGCACGTAGCGCACCGGCGGCGTGAGGTTCAGGCGGATCGACTCCGCCGTGCCGTGCCGAACCGATGCCTCGACGCCGGGGTCACGACGGCCGGGCGAAGCCCCCTCGGGGGCGATCGAACGAAGTGAGCTTGCGGGCTGCATGACTACATGTGGTTCACGGAATCGGGCAGCTGATAGAAGGTCGGGTGCCGGTACACCTTGTCCTCCATCGGGTCGAAGAGCTCGCCCTTGTCGGACGGGTCGCTCGCGGTGATGTCGCTGCTCTTCACCACCCACACGCTCGTGCCCTCCTGGCGACGCGTGTAGACCTCGCGGGCCAGTTGCACGGCCATCTTCGCGTCGGGCGCGTGCAGGCTGCCGCAGTGCTTGTGGTCCAGCCCCGACTTCGCGCGCACGAAGATCTCCCACAGGGGCCACTCGTTCCGGACGTCGCTCATGCTGCCTGCTCCTTCGTCGCCTGCTTGCGGGCATGGGCCAGGGCCGCGTCGCGCACCCACTGGCCGTCTTCCCAGGCCTTCACGCGCGCCGCCAGGCGCTCCTTGTTGCACGGACCGTGGCCGCCGACGACGCGCCAGAACTCGTCCCAGTCGATGGGGCCGAAGTCGTAGTGGCCACGTTCCTCGTTCCACTTCAGCAGCGGGTCGGGCAGCGTCACGCCCAGCACCTTGGCCTGCTCGGCCGTGGCGTCGATGAACTTCTGCCGCAGGTCGTCGTTGCTGATGCGCTTGATGCCCCAGCGCATGCCCTGCGCACCGTGCACGCTGTCCTTGTCGGGCGGGCCGAACATCATCAGGCTCGGCCACCACCAGCGGTTCACCGCGTCCTGCACCATCTCGCGCTGGGCGACGGTGCCCTCGCGCATCATCACGAGCAGGCTGTCGTACCCCTGGCGCTGATGGAAGCTCTCCTCGCGGCAAATGCGCACCATCGCCCGTGCGTAGGGCGCGTAGCTGCAGCGGGTCAGCGGCACCTGGTTCATGATCGCCGCGCCGTCGACCAGCCACCCGATCGTGCCGATGTCGGCCCAGGTGAGGGTCGGGTAGTTGAAGATGCTGCTGTACTTGGCCTTGCCGTTGTGCAGGGCCTCGAGCATCTGGTCGCGGCTGGTGCCCAGCGTCTCGGCCGCGGCATACAGGTAGAGGCCGTGCCCGCCCTCGTCCTGCACCTTGGCCAGCAGAATGGCCTTGCGCTTGAGCGTCGGCGCGCGCGAGATCCAGTTGCCCTCGGGCAGCATGCCGACGATCTCGCTGTGCGCGTGCTGGCTGATCTGCCGCACCAGCGTCTTGCGGTAGTGCTCGGGCATCCAGTCCTTGGCCTCGATGAAGTCGCCGTCGTCGATGCGCGCCTCGAAGCGCGCCTCGAGGGCGGCCTCCTCGGCACTGCGCAGGGCCTTGCGTTCTTCCTTCGGGGCGAGGTCCATCGCCTGCGTGTACATCTTGCGTTCTCCTGAGTTCAGCCGGGCGACCGCCGCGGAGCCCGCTTTGCCGGGCCGCTGGCGGTGCCCCCTGGGGGGAGGCGCCGAAGGCGCTTCGGGGGGTTTGTCACTTGGGTCGCTTGTCGATCACCCGCCGCGCCTTGCCCACCAGCGTGCGCTCGATCGAGTCGGGCAGGCCGACCGTCACGCGAGTGCTGACGCCGATCAGCGTCTTGATGCGGTGCTGCAGTTCGCGGCCGAGCGCGGCGCGGTCGACCCCTGCCTTGGACGGGATCACCTCGGCCAGCACCTCCACCTCGTCGAGCAGGCCCTCGCGGGTGACGACGATCTGGTACTGGCCCGACAGCTCCGGCTGCGACAGCACGATCTCCTCGATCTGCGTGGGGAACATGTTGACGCCGCGGATGATCAGCATGTCGTCGCTGCGGCCGACGATCTTGCCCATGCGGCGCATGCTGCGCGCCGTGGGCGGCAGCAGGCGCGTGAGGTCGCGCGTGCGATAGCGGATGACCGGCAGCGCCTCCTTCGTGAGCGTGGTGAACACGAGCTCGCCCTCGGCGCCGTCGGGCAGCACCTCGCCCGTCTCGGGATCGATGATCTCCGGGTAGAAGTGGTCCTCCCAGATCACCGGCCCGTCCTTGCTCTCGATGCACTCGTTGGCCACGCCGGGGCCCATCACTTCCGAGAGGCCGTAGATGTCGACCGCGTCGAGCCCGGCGCTCTGCTCGATGTCGCGCCGCATCTGCTCGGTCCAGGGCTCGGCGCCGAAGATGCCGACGCTCACGCTCATCTCCCGCGGATCCTTGCCCTGGCGCCGGAACTCCTCGCAGATGACCTGCATGTAGCTCGGCGTGCACATCATGATGTCGGGGCGGAAGTCCTCGATCAGCTGCACCTGCTTCTCGGTCTGGCCGCCGCCCATCGGCACCACCGTGCAGCCCAGGCGCTCGGCCCCGTAGTGCGCGCCGAGGCCGCCGGTGAAGAGGCCATAGCCGTAGCCCACGTGCACGATGTCGCCGGCCCGGCCGCCCGCGGCGCGGATGCTGCGCGCGGCCAGGTGCGCCCAGGTGTCGATGTCGTTCTTCGTATAGCCCACCACCGTGGGCTTGCCCGTCGTGCCGCTGCTGGCGTGCACGCGCACCACGTGCTCGCGCGGAACCGCGAACATGCCGAAGGGGTAGTTGGCGCGCAGGTCGCCCTTGCCGGTGAACGGAAACTTCGCCAGGTCGGCGAGCGTGCGGCAGTCGCCCGGGTGCACGCCCTTGGCGTCGAAGGCGCGCCGGTAGTGCGGCACGTTGTCGTAGGCGTGCTGCAGCGTCGCGCGCAGGCGCCTCAGTTGCAGCGCCTGCAGCTCGTCGCGGCTGGCGCGTTCGATGGGCTCCAGGTCGCCCGGCTTCGGTTGCTTCACCGGCATGGGGTCTCGTCTCCGTCGTTCTCTTCCGGGGAGGGTCAGGCCTTCGCCGCCCGCGTCGCGCCGCCCTGCTTGCCCACGGGCAGGCCCTCGACCAGCGCCTTGCCCTTCACGGTGTAGCTGCGGCCGCGGAAGGCCGCCACCGGCTCGCCCCGCTGGTTCGTCACGGCGATGTCGTACACGCCCGTTCGGCCCGTCTTCAGCAGTTCGGTCGCGCGCGCCGTCAGCACGTCGCCCCGCCGCGCCGGCGCCATCAGGTTCACGTCGAAGCCCGAGGCCACGGTGAACTCGTTGTACGCGTTGCAGGCGAAGGCGAAGGCGCTGTCCGCGAGCGTGGTGACGAGACCGCCGTGGCAGATGTCGTGGCCGTTGAGCATGTCGTCACGCACGGTCATCGTCAGCGTCGCGGTGCCCGGGCCGATGGACTCGACCACCATGCCGAGCATCTTGGAGGCGCGGTCGTCCTTCCACATCGCGTCGCGCGCGGCCTCCGCCACCTGCTGCGGCGTGGCGTTCGCGGCCGGCTGAACCGTCTCGGGCGCGGCCATCGCTCAGCGATCCTTGAAGACCGCCGGCCGCTTGGCCAGGAACGCGGCCACGCCTTCGGCGAAGTCGGCACCACGGCCCATGCGGCCCTGCACGTCGGCCTCGCGCCCCAGGGCCTCGGCGAAGTCGAGCGGCACGGCCGCGTCGATGGCCAGCCGGGTTTCGGCGAGGGCCTTGCTCGACAGGGAGGCCAGGCGGTTGGCGAGAGCCAGGCAGTGCTCCATCAACTGCGCATCGTCGACGCACTTCCAGATGAGGCCCATGCGTTCGGCCTCCTCGGCCGGCAGCTTGTCGCCCGTCATGGCCAGGCCGATCGCGCGAGCCCGGCCCACGAGCCTCGGGAGCAGCCACGTGCCGCCGCAATCGGGGATGAGGCCGATCTTGCTGAAGGCCTGGATGAAGCTGGCGCTGCGCGCGGCGACCACGAAGTCGCAGCACAGTGCGAAGTTCGCCCCGGCGCCGGCCGCCACGCCGTTGACCGCGGCGATCACCGGCACGGGCATCGTGCGCACGCGTTCGGCCAGCGGCTTGTAGAAGCGTTCGACCACCGCCCCGACGTCGGCGCCACCGGCCATGGCCGGGTCCGCCAGGTCCTGCCCGGCGCAGAAGCCGCGCCCGCTGCCGGTGATGACGACGGCCCGCACCGAGGTGTCGTGCGCCGCGGCCTGCAGTGCCGGCAGCAGCAGCGCGTGCATGGCGGCCGTGAAGCTGTTCAGCGAGGCCGGGCGGTTCAGCGTCAGCAAGGTCACCGCGCCGTGGCGGGCCACGAGAAGCGGCGCTTCGTCTGCGGCCGCAGAGGCAGTCGTTTGCGTCAAGGAAGGCTCCCGCCGAGGCACCGGCAGACGGCACGAGGGCGCTTGCGCGCCGCCTTGCCATTCTTCGACCGGTCGGTCGAGAAATTCTAAGGTCGGGCGCGACAACCCTTCAAGGGGCGGGCGGGAAACCCCGAACCGGCCCCTTGCGGCCCTTGCGGCCCCTGCGGGTCTTGCGCCTCTCTTGCTCCTTGAACGGCGAGGGGGGCTGCGTGTGCTCGGCGCCACGGTGATGACGCGGCCATGCCGCCCGGCTGGCGGCCTGGCCGGTGGCTCGCCCCTTCGGTCGACTCAGGGCGCCAGCATTGGCCAGCGGGCCATCTCGTCGCTCACCAGACGCACGAGCAGGTGGTCGAGCGTCTCCACCGAGTAGTTGCGCACGTCGTGCGTGGTCTCGCGGCCGGGGCCGCTCGACGGCCGCCCGGCTTGCGCGTAGGTCAGGAAGACGAAGCGCCCACCGGTGAACTGCGCCATCTGGCGGAAGATGAACTCCCCTTGCGGATCGAGGCCGCTCGCGCCGACGCTGAACACCTTGATGCCGCGCGCCTGCGCGGCGCGCAGATCGTGGTCGTACTGCGGCCCGGCGTAGTCCAGGTGCGGAGGGGCGTCGGCGACGAGCACCACCATGCGAGCCGTGCCCTCCCCGCGCCACGAGATGCGATGCACCGCCGTGTGCAGTGCCTCGTTCAGCGCCTCGGCATAGTCTCCACCGCCACCGGCCCGCAACTCCTCGAGCACGCGCTGGAAGGCGCCGAGGTCGCTGGTCAGGTCGGCGCCACGCACGAAGAAGGCATCGCCGCGGTCACGATAGGCCACGAGGCCGAAGCACAGGTCGGGCTTCGTCGGCAGCTGGGCGATCTGGTCGGCCACCGCCCGCATCGAGCGCTTGAGCTTGTCGATCTCGTCGCCCATCGATCCCGTGGCATCCACGACGAAGACGAGGTCCAGCCGGGCCGGCGTGGCGGCCGTGTTCAAGCGCGCCTGCAAGGCGTCCTTCTGGCCGGGCGTCCAGAGAACGCGGGTGCTGGCGCCGGCCTTCGTCACCTCCACCTCGAGCGGGGCGCGCAACGCGGCCCCCGGTTGAGCTTGCGGCATCAGCCAGGCCCGGCCACCGGCATCGGTGCGTGCCCACAGCGGCAGCACGCGGTTGCCAGAACGCACCCGCACCACCGCGTCGGGGACCGCGCGGCCGCTCTCGTCGCGCACATCGAGCAGCACCCGGCCGGCAGGGTCGAGGTCGCGTCGCGCCAGTTGCGGCCAGCGCTGCCGGTAGGCCAGGTATTCGCCGAAGTCGGCGTTGTCGTCCACCATGCCGGCACTCACCGGCTCGTCGGCCGGTCGCGCGGCCTCGCGTGGCATCGGCTGCGGGCGGGAGGGCGTCGCGACCGTCTCGAGCGCGGCGCGGCGCTCCGAGCGAGCGCGCTCCACCGAGGCCGCGGCCGTGGCAGCCGCGGCGCCGTGCGCGGCCCTTGCAGCGGCAGCCTCGGCATCGCCGCGCACGGGCGCTGGCGGTGGCGCGGGCGCCACGGAGGCCACCGGCGCCGGCGAGGAACGGTCGGACATTGCGGTGGAGCCCGCTGCCGCGACGGCGGGCCCGCTGCGCCGGGGGGCCGCCGGCTCGTAACCGGGCAGATCGAAGGTCGTCGGCGGTCGCTTGCAGTCGGTGGCCGAGGGCGCGGCGGGCGCACCGCGCTCCACGCCCGTCCACAACGTCCCGGCCCACCCAGGCGCGGGCCGCCGGTGCACCGACGACTCCTCGAGGAGGCTGACGGCCGTGGGCGAGATCCAGTCATGGGCCGGCGCGATCGTCGGCACGACCATCGCGGTCAGGCCTGCGAGCATCACCATTGCTCGCAGTGCCCGACGGATGCGGGGCGCGCGCGGGCGGCGGACACGAAGGTGGGTGGTTTCCTTTGCTAGATGCGAGGGCATGGGCCTGTTCCTTGTTCCAGTGCGTCTGCGGGACGGGACGCGACGCACCGGGCCAGGCACCGGGCAGCGACGTCCGCGATGGCTGATACGGACGTCCGCCCGGAACGGGGTCAAACGACGCGCCGCCGCCTCCCCTCGAGCCGGGGAGGTCACGGATTCACCCCGTCGCGACCCCAGCCGCGTAGAAGCTCGGTGGCACACTGCCCGCGCCGATGCTTGACCCCGCCGATGACCAGCTCATGCGCGCCTTCGCCGAAGGCGATGGACACGCCTTCGAGCGCCTGTATGCGCGCCACGAACAGGCGCTCTACCGGTTCGTCCGGCGCCTGCTCGGGCAGGCCGCCGCTGCGCAGGTCGACGAGGTCTTCCAGGACACCTGGATGCGCGCGATCGAGGCACGTGCCTCCTGGCAGCCGCGCGGCGCTGCATTCCGGACCTGGCTCTTCACGATCGCTCACCATCGCGCGATCGACTGCCTGCGCCGCAGCGGCCGCGAGGTCTCGCTGGCCGGCGACGAGGCAGACGGCGATGGCGAGCCGTTCGAGCCGGGGGGGACGCCCTGGTCGGGCTGGCCCGCCGCCCCGGCCGGCCACGACGCGAACGCCGACGACCGCCTCTTCTGGCGCCGCGCCGGCCAGAGGCTGCTCGACTGTCTCGAGGGGCTTCCGCTTCCCCAGAAGACCGCGTTCCTGATGCACCACGACGACGGGCTGGCCGTGGACGAGATCGCGCGCGCGCTCGAAGTGGGCTTCGAGACGGCGAAGACCCGCCTGCGCTACGCGATGGCAAAGCTGCGCACCTGCATGGGCGCTTACCTGCCCGCCGAGGTGAAGCCATGAGTGGCGCCGACGAGCCCCGGCGTGACCCCCACCTGCAGGCGGCGCTGCGGCATGCGCCCGACACGGACGTCGGCGTGCCGCCGCTCGTGCGCGCGCGCATCGTCGCCGCGGCACGGCGCAGCGCCGAAGAAGCGCAGCGCCGTCGCCCATGGTGGCGCAGGCTCGGCAGCGCCGGCATGCCCTGGCGCATGGGCGGTGCCGGCACCGCTGCAGCGGCCGTGCTGGCTGCGACCGTGCTGTGGGTGGGCCGCGACGAGCAGCCGGCAGCGCCGGACCTGCGGCCCGCGTTGCCGGCAGCGACCAGTCCGGCGCCGCAGGCCGGGCCAGGTACCCCGGCCTCCCCGTCAGCACCCGGCGTCCCGGCAGGTGTTACCGACGAAGGGGTTCCTGCGTCTTCCGGCCGGCCGAGTCCGCAGCAAAGTGCACCCCGTGTCGAACGCGCGGCGGGCGAGGCGCGCACCGCGGCGCCGGTCCCCTTCCCTTCACCGGCAACACCGGCCACGCCCGCGCCGACTGCCGCTGAACCCGTGGACGCGACGCGCGCGCCGCCGCCACCGAGGGCCCGCGTGCCGGCCACGGCCGCCCCGCAGGCTGAGCGGGCAACGGAGGCGCCGCCGCCACCGACCGCTGCGCAGGCTCGAGACGCCGATCACGCGGCGCGGGCCGTTGCGCGGCAAGCCGCCGCGGAACGGGCAGCGGCGGAGCAGGCAGCGGCACGGGCCGCCCGATCGCGCGAAGTCGAAGGCACGCGCCAGGCGAGCGAGGCCGCGAGAAGACTTCAGGGCGGGGCTGCTTCGCGCGCCGAGCCGGTCGACGACGGTGCGGTTGCGCAGGGCGCTGCTCCGCGAGCGGCGCGTTCCCCATCGGGAGGCGAAGTGGCTCCGCCTTCCCCGGCAGCGCCTCCGCCACCACCACCTGCTGCGGCAGCGCCTCCCGCCGATGTCAGGGCGTTCGAGGGCGCTGCCGGTGGCGTCCGAGCTTCACCCCCTGCCTCGCCGGCGCCGTCGCCACGTGCAGCACCACCGGCGGGCGATCGCCCATCGGCGTTGGCCGATGCCGCGCCGACCGCGTCGCGCATTGCGCGCCCGAGTGCCGCCGCATCCCCCGGCTCCGGCGCGAGCGACCTCGCCGTGGGCGGCGCGACACCGGCGCCGGCGCGCGCCGAGGCCGAGCAGAGAGAGAGAAGCGTGGCCCACCCCCTGGTGGAGCGCCTGCTCGCCGAGCCCGATCCGGCCGCCTGGCGGTACAACACCGCCAACGGCGACGTGACGCTTCCGGTCGGCTGGTGGGCTCGTCTCGCGGAGGCCACGCGCGGGCGGTGGGAGGCGGCTCCTGCGGGGACCGTTCCCGCGGGCGAGGCCTGGCTGCTGACTCGGCCGGACGGACGGCGGCTGCGCCTCGTCTGGGCACCGGACGTCGTCGCTCTCTGCGACGTGCAGGCCAACCGGTGCGAGCGCGCCCGGGTCGAGGGGCCGGCGCAAGCCAAGCTGCGCGAGGAACTGGGGCGCTGAACCCGCTGCGGCAAGACGCGCGGATGACGAGAGCGCACGAGGCGAGGTGAGCGATCAGGCGCCGGGCACGGGTTCCGGTACTCCGCCCAGTGGTGCGGTCGGTTCTCGCCTGTCGTCGGACGAGACTTTGCCAGAGGCCGCCAAGGCCCATGCCCTGAACAGCGCCGCCCGGGCGGCGCTTTTCACGAACGCGTCGGCTTCAAGTCCCGGCACCGGGCGTCGTGCCGGCGGTCGCCTCGGCCGTGGGGCTCAGGCGCGTCGGTAGCGCTTCTCGAGCCAGGCCAGGAGCGTGCGCAGCGTCTGCGCCTCCCCGCCGACGGGCCGCCCGGGCTTCGCGGCGTCGTTCCAGGCGAACAGGTCGATGTGCAGCCACGGTTGGCGCGCGGGCACGAAGTCGTCCAGGAAGAGCGCCGCGGTGATCGCGCCCGCCATCGCACCCTTGCCGGTGTTCACGATGTCGGCGATGTCGCTCTCGATGAGCCGGTGGTAGTCGCGCCACAGCGGCATGTGCCACAGCGGGTCGCGCAGCTCGAGGCCGAGGTCGACGAGCTCGCGCGCCATCGCGAGGTCGCGGCAGAAGAGCGCCGGCAACGCCGGCCCGAGCGCCGTGCGTGCCGCGCCCGTGAGCGTGGCCAGGTCGATCACGAGATCCGGCTTGCCCTCGGCGGCATAGGCCAGCGCGTCGCAGAGGATCACGCGCCCCTCGGCGTCGGTGTTGCCGATCTCGATGTGCAGGCCGGCACGCGTCTTGAAGACGTCGCCCGGGCGGAAGGCGTTGCCGGCGATCGAGTTCTCCACCGCGGGCACGAGCAGTTGCAGGCGCACGGGCAGGTCCAGGGCCATGATCATCTGCGCCAGGCCGAGCGCGTTGGCCGCGCCGCCCATGTCCTTCTTCATCAGGCGCATGCCCTCGGCGGGCTTGATGTCGAGGCCGCCGGAGTCGAAGCACACGCCCTTGCCCACGAGGGTGAGCAGCGGGTCGCGCGCCCTTCCCCAGTTCAGTTCGATCAGCCGGGGCGCGCGCGCAGCCGCCCGTCCCACGGCATGCACGGCAGGGAAGCCCTTGCGCAGCAGATCGTCGCCGACGATCTCGCGCACCTTGGCCTTGTGCTGCCGCGCGACCATGCGCACCGCCTCGGCCAGTTCGGGCGGCCCCATGTGCTCGGCCGGGGTGTTCACGAGGTCGCGCGTCGCGGCGATCGCCGCCGCGAGCAGCAGGCCGCGGCGGCTGCCCGGCTCCAGCGGCAGCGACAGCTGCGCAGCCGCGCGCGCGCGCGGCTTGTAGACGTCGAAGGCGTAGCCGCCGAGCTCCCAGGACAGGGCGGCGGCGGTGGCATCGAGCGCCAACCCGCCGCCGTCGAGGTGGTAGTGGCCGGGCGGCAGTGCCTTGGGCAGGGCCGCCAGCGCCCAGGGGTCGGATGCATCGCGCACGCCCGCCCACACCTGCCCCAGCTCGCCTGCGGACCCCGGCACCAGGGCATGGCTGTGCGCCTTGCCTTCGAAGCCGGTGGCGCCGAGCCATCGGCGCGCCTGCGGTCCCAGTGCCTTGGCATGCTCCTGCCAGAGCTCGGCTGTCGTGAGGTGGATCGGCACGCTGCCGCGTTGCGGCTTTTCTTGGAGATGGACGGTCATGGGGTCTGGATTGGAATGATGCGAACGGCTCGCAGGCCGCGCCGGCGGGAACGGCTGGCCCGGCCGACGCTAACCGCAGCGGCGGCCCGGCCGTCGCCCGCAGCGGCAGCCGGCGCCTTCAGGCGACGTTCCGTCGCATCACGGCAGTGAGCCGCGGCGATCCCGCCTACGCTGACCCCATCGTAACGAGCCCCGCACCGAAGCGACCGTACCTGGAGGAAACCCTGCATGAACCCGATCGCCACCCTCACCCGCCCCGTGCGCGACCTGGTCGACGCCGTGCTGCTGCCGCTCAAGGCGCTGTTCGTCGTCGGCCTGTGCGGCACGATCAACTGGCTCACCTACAGCGGAACCTGGTGGGTGAAGTGGGTCGCGCTGGGCATGGGCATTGCCGTGGTGGTCGCCTGGGCACGCGCGGCGCGCGTCCTGCTCCTGCTGGCGCTGGCCTACTGGGTCGGCCGGGCGGTGCAGCGGCGCTACGGTGCTCAGGCCAAGGCCCGGTTCGACGACTGGGTGCGCACGGTCCGGCCGGAGGCCTCGGCGCTCTGGCAGCGCCTGCGCGACGGCGGCCAGCCCGCGGCCTGAGCCGGCCTCCTGAGCCGGCCTCCTGCGCCGGCCTGCTGAAGCCGACCGCCGCAGCCGGCCCCCTGAGCCCGCGGCCGCGGCGAGCGACCCGAGCGGGACCGGTAGCGCCTCTCGCCCCGGCAGAGAGCCGGTCGGTCGGGCCACCGACTTCCGCCTGATGCCGCCGTGCACCGGGCGTGCAAAGCTTCACCGTGGCCGGCGCACGGCTCGCGCACAGGGCCGGCCCATGTGCATCATCGCCGGCCACCGACGAGGCGCAGGGAGGCGTCCGGGCATGGATCTCGGCATCAATGGCCGCAAGGCGATCGTCTGCGCGTCCAGCCAGGGACTTGGCTTCGCATGCGCCCGCGCGCTGGCCGACGAGGGCTGCAAGGTCTGGATCAACGGCCGCAACGCCGCCCGCCTGGCCAGCGCGGCCGAGCAGATCCGTCGTGCCACGCACGGCGTGGTGCAGACGGTGCAGGCCGATCTCAACACCGAGTCGGGGCGCGAGGCCCTGCTCCAGGCCTGCCCGGCCCCCGACATCCTGGTGAACAACAACGCCGGCCCGCCGCCCGGGCACCTGGCCGACTGGGACCACGCGGCCTGGCTGGCCGCGCTGGAGTCCAACCTCCTGGCCGGCGTGCTGCTGATCCGTGCCGTTCTCCCGGGCATGCGTGAACGTCGGTTCGGCCGCATCGTCAACATCACGTCGTCGCAGGTGAAGACGCCCAGCGCGCCGCTGGGCCTTTCGACGGCCGCGCGTGCGGGCCTCACCGCCATCAGCAGGGCACTGGCACGCGAGGCGATCATCGACAACGTCACCATCAACAACCTGCTGCCCGAGCGCTTCGACACGGCACGGCAGGAGTTCATGGCCCGTCGGCTGATGGCTGAACGGAACCTCTCGCGCGATCAGGCCCGGCAGCAGATCGCCGATGCCCTGCCCGCCCGCCGCCTGGGGCAACCGGAGGAACTCGGTGCCGCCTGCGCCTTCCTCTGCGCCGCGCAGTGCGGCTTCATCACCGGGCAGAACCTGCAGCTGGACGGCGGCGCCTACTCGGGCCTCCTGTAGCCGGTCGCGCCCGGCCCGCGGGCGTCGCTATCAGGGAGCACCGTAGGCGACGGCAGGCCGCCCGCCGATGATCGCCCCCATGTCCGGCGCCGCACCGGTGTGGCCGTCGGTGATGTTCGGTATGGCGACCCCGGCGTTGCGCATCGCCGCCCCCGCGGCGAGCGCCGGCACCTGCGTGGCGGTCACGCGCACGAGGTGGCTGGCCCCGAGCGTGACCGGGGGCGCGAACGGGTCGCTCGTGGTCAGCACGTCGGACTGGTGCCGGCGAGTGGCGCTGCCGAACAAGGGCGAGGTCTCCGTCTGGCCGACGCCGTTGATCGCCTGCGACATGGTCGCGTAGCTCGCCCCCGAGGTCGTCCACCACACCTGGCCGTTCGGGTACCAGGCGTTGTGCGTGAAGTCCGCCGGGCTGTTGCCCTCGGCCTCGAAGGCGAGCGTCTGCCCGCTCGTGCCGCGGTAGACGACGATGTTGTTGCGGTAGCTGTAGCTGCGCAGGACGCCGTCGTTGTTCTGCACCCAACCCCAGCCGGTTCGACCCTCGGTGCGCACGACGGTGTTGTTGTAGATCAGGAAGCCGCTGTTCGTGTTGTTGAGCTTGTACGGGCCGCGCATCGTGTTGATCGCCACATTGCGGAAGCAGTAGAGCGGGCCGCCGTACACCGGGTCCACGGACATCAGCGTGCCGCAGTTGGTGACGTGGTTGTCGTAGAAGCCCAGGTTGCGCGTGCCGTAGTCGGCCTCGAACGCGTCGTCGCCGGTCATCTTGACCAGGTTGCGCCAGAAGTGGACCGCGGCCGAGAACACGCCGGCGGTGACGGCAAAGCTGTCGCCGAAGCCCTCGAGCGTGTTGTTCCACGCGCAGTTGCCCTCGCCGGGCAGGCGGATGCCGTCGTCGTTCCAGGTGGCGTTGGTCTCGATCTCCGCCTGGGTCCAAGGGTTGTTGCCCGTGAGGCGGCAGTGGTAGACGAGCACGCCCTCGATGCGGTCGTAGGCGACGATGCCCATGTCGACACCGGTGATCACCAGGTTGCGGAAGGTGACGTTGGCCTGACCGGCGTTGCCATCGTGGAACAGCACGCCGCGCGACGAAGCGGCCGTGCCCGAATTGACGCCCGATCCTTGCAGCGTGAGGTTCTCCACCACCACGTTCGAGGCATCGCGCACCTGCAGGCAGGTGTCGCCGTCCCGGATGACGACGCCGGCCTGGCTGGCGCCGCGGATGACGATAGGGCTCGAGACAGTGCCGGATCGCGACAGGAAGAGGTTGAGGTTGTCGTAGAGGCCGTCGGACAGTTGCAGGACGTCGCCGGGGTTCAGTGCCGCCAGTTGCGCGACCACGTTGGCCGGCGTCGCGGTCTTGTTGGCGCTGCCGGCGGCCGCGGGCAGCGGGCGCGTCGAGGCCGTCTGCGTCGCCACCTGGGCCGCCTGGCCGGGCTCGTTGACGGTGACCTCGACGTCGTAGGCCGTGCCGGGCGCGAGGTCGAAGATGGTGCCGGCGAACGCGTCGACCACCGCCACGGGGCCGGCGATGCTGAAGTCCGGCCGGATGCGAAGCAGCGGGTGTGCCTGGGTCCAGGCGCTGTCGCCGCTGCGGCGGAAACGGACGCTTGCCTTGGTGGCCTGGGAGAACGACCGCGTCGTCGGCAGGTACAGCCCGATCTGCTCGGGCGTGGGCCATTCGAAGCGCCACTGCAGGCCCTGCAAGGGGCCGCTCGGGGGCGGTGTCGGAGCCGCCGTCGGCACAGGCGTCGGGGCAGCGGTCGGGGCAGCGGTCGGGGCAGCAGTCGGCCCGGCGGTTGGCACAGGGGTCGGTGCCGGGGTCGGCGTCGGCGTGGGCACCGCTGTCGGGGCCGGCGTCGGGGCCGCCGTGGGCGGTGGCGTCGGCGCCGTTGTCGGCGGCACCGTGGGAGCCGGCGAGGGTGTCGCGCTCGGCGCCGGGAAGGGCGAAGGGGCTGGCGCCGCCGTCGAACCCGGGCCGGGCGCTGGTGACGGGACCGGCTGCGCCTCCTGCCCGCCGCCGCAGGCGCCGACCGCCGTCGCACCGAGGGCGGCGCTCACGGTCGCGAGAAACCGTCGCCGAGACCCCGCGCCTGGGGCGGCGGGAGGCACGTCGTCCGTACCCGGCCCAGCGCACTTGGCACTACCGCGACCGTCTGCGGGGTCTTCCATGGGAGGCGTTCTACGCCGCCGCGAGGGCGGCGCGGTAACCGATCGTGCCGCCCGCGCGCTCAGACGACGTTCATTTCACGCAGAGGCCGGCCCTCGATCACCCGTTGCCAGCCGAAAGCACCCAGGTCCAGGCTGCGGAAGGTGCCGTGGACCACGAGCTCCATTAGAGCGCGGCCGATGGCCGGCGACTGCTGCAACCCGTGGCCGCTGAAGCCGTTGGCGAAGAGCAGGTTCTCGACGGCAGGATGCGCGCCAAGGATGACGTTGTGGTCGAGCACGTTGACGTCGTAGTGCCCCGCCCAGCAGGAGACGAGGCGTGCCGCCTCGAACCCGGGCACGCGTCGGGCGAGCAGCGGCCACAACCGATCCTCGAACCAGCCCGGGGGCACCTCGAAGTCGTGGCACTCCGGGTCTTCCTCCTCCGGCGGCGCGATGCCGCACAGGTACCCCTGGCCTTCGGGACGGAAGTACAGGCCCGTCGGGTCGATGACCAGCGGGCAGCCGGGCGTGGCCTGCGGGCTGCGGAAGTGGAACACGCAGCGCTTGCGCGCCTGCACCGGCAGTTCGATCCCCGCGGTGCGCGCCAGCGGCGCTGCGCCGGTGCCCGCCGCGTTGATGACCGTGCCGCAGCCGATCTCGCTGCCATCGGCCAGCCGTACCGCGCGGACGCGGGCTCCGTCGCGGCAGAGCGCGGCCACGCGCGCCGACCGCACCTGGACGCCGAGGGCACGCGCCTTGCGAAGGAAGCCGTGCATCAGGCCATGAGCATCGAGCCAGCCCTCCCCCGACAGCCCCAGCGACCCGCCGGCCAGGTCCGCCGTGGCCAGCCAGGGGAAGCGCTGCGCCAGCGCGCCACGGTCCAGCAGCGCGACCTGGGCACCTTCGGCACGTTGCACGGCGTGGTTGCGCTGCAGCGTGCCCCATCCGGCCCCGGTGGCGAGGAACAGGTACCCGGCCTCCACGAAGCCGATCAGCGGCGCGACGCCATCCACCGCGAGCCTCGCACCAGCCTGGCGCAGGAACTCCGTCCCGAACATCGACATGCGCACGTTTTCGGGCGTGCTGAACTGGTGCCGAATCGATGCCAGCGAGCGCGTCGTCGCGCAGGACGCGTAGCTCGGGTCCGCCTCCAGCAGAAGCACGCGTGCCCCGCGCGGCAACGACTCGGCCAGGAAGAAGGCCGCCGCGCTGCCCGTCACGGCCCCGCCGACGATGACGACATCGAACGTCTCGATCATGAATCGGAGTGTTCCATGTCAGGGCCATGCCACGCAGAATGAGCCCCATGCCCGAGCCCGGTCGCCTGCGCTGCGTCATCGATGTCGAGGCGTCGGGGTTCGGACGCCAGAGCTATCCGATCGAGGTCGGCTGGGCGCTGCACGATGGCCGCGCAGGATGCATGCTCGTGCGGCCCCTGCCGCACTGGACGCACTGGGACGATGCCGCCGAGCGGGTGCACGGCATCACCCGCCAGACCCTGCTGCAGCACGGCCACGAGCCGATCGACGTGGCCCGGCGCCTGAACGCCGAGCTGGGCGGCCAGACCGTCTACTCCGACGCCTGGGGGCACGACTTCGCGTGGATCTCGCGCCTCTTCGACGAGGCGGAGCTGCCCCGCCACTTCAGGCTCGAGCCCGCCGCGAGCCTCTTCGGCGAGACGCTGCTCGGCCAGCTCGACGAGGTGCACAAGGCCGCCTTCACGGAGCTGGCGGTGACGCGCCACCGAGCGAGCAACGACGCGCGTGCGCTGCAGCGCGCCCTGCAGGCCCTCGACGAGCGGCCCGGGCGGCGGCTCCGCTGACGGGCGCGACGCGCGGGCTCAGGGCCGCTCGCGCTCCTGCAGCAGCCGCCACATCACCTTGCCGCTGCCGCTCTTGGGCAGCGCGTCGACGAACTCGACGATGCGCGGCACCTTGTAGGCGGCCATGTGCTCGCGCGCCCACGCGATCACGTCGTCGGGCCGGATCGTGGCCCGCACCTCGGCACGCGGCACGATCACGGCCTTGACGGTCTCGCCGCGGTAGGCGTCGCTGGCGCCGATCACGCAGGCCTCCTGCACCAGCGGGCACTTGAACAGCAGCAGTTCCACCTCGCTCGGCCAGACCTTGAAGCCGCTCGCATTGATCATGCGCTTCAGGCGGTCGGTCATGAAGAAGTAGCCTTCCTCGTCCATGCGGCCGAGGTCGCCGGTGCGGAAGAACGGCTTGCCGTCGATCTCGATGAACGCCGCATTGGTGGCCTCGGGGTGGCGCCAGTAGCCCTTGAACACCATCGGACCGTGCGTCACGATCTCGCCCGCCTCGCCCGGCGGCAGCTCGGCGAGCGTGTCGGGGTCGACGATGCGGCTGTCGACGCCGTAGATCGGAATGCCCAGGCACTGCAGCTTCGCGCGCTCCGGGGGGTTGGCGTGCGAAGGGGCCGCGGTCTCCGTCAGGCCGTAGCCCTCGGCGAAGGTGATGCCGAACTCCTGCAGCAGCCGCTCGGCCACCGCCTGCGGCATCGCCGCGCCGCCGCCGCTCACGTTGCGCAGGCTCGAGAGGTCGAAGCTCTTGTAGTTGGGGCTGCCGAACAGGTCGATGACCATCGTCGGGATGCAGGTCCAGTGCGTCACGCGGTGGCGCGAGATCAGCCGCCCGGCGAGCTCGCGGTCCCAGCGCGGCATCAGCACCGAGGTGCTTCCCAGGTAGATGTTGCCGAGCACGCTGTACATCATGCCGGTGATGTGGAACATCGGCACCACCGCCAGCGCCACCGACTCGGTGCTCGCGAAGCTCCACAGCCCCCCGCCGGCGACATTGGCCATCAGCGTGCGGTGCGTGTGCATGCAGCCCTTCGGCAGCCCGGTGGTGCCGGACGTGTAGGGCAGCAGCGCCAGGTCGTCGGGACTGGCACGGGAAGGGCCGGCCGGCGCGTGACCTGCGGCGAGGGCATCGAGATACCGCGTGCATCCAGGCGGCAGCGGCGGGTCGGCGCGCAGCCACTCGTGGATCGCGGGCGAGGGTCGCTCGGCCTCGTCCAGCACGTCGGGCATCGTGTCGCAAAGGCGCGTGGCCAAGATGTGCCGCAGGCGTGCCCCCTCGGGCAGCGTGTCGTTGGCCTGCGCGAGCACGCCGGCGAGGTCGGCGCTCGTGATCGCGAACCGCGCCTCCGGGTCGGTGATGTAGTGGCCGAGTTCGTCGGCCCGGTTCATCGGGTTGACCGGCACCACCACGGCATCGGCGCGCTGCACGGCGTAGAAGGCGACGACGAACTGCGGGCAGTTCTGCAGGAACAGCAGCACCCGCTCGCCGCGCCCGAGGCCGTGGGCCTGCAACCACCCCGCCAGCGCCTCGGCCTGCGCGAGCAGTTGCCCGAAGGTGAGGACGCGGCCGAAGAAGATGTACGCCGCCTTGTCGGGGAAGCGGCGCGCCGTCACCTCGAGGTTGAACCACAGCGAGGTCTGCGGCACCGACAGCTGCCTCGGCAGACGCCGCGGCCAGATGGCAGCATGCCGGGGCTCGCGGCCCGGGCCTCCCGAGGCTGGCCGTCCCGTCGGGCTGTCAGCTGCCGGGGGCGCCATCACGCGACCTGGCCCGGGCTCGCCAGACGACGCACTCGGGATGGATCCTGAATCGGGGCCGCTGGCATTCGCGCTCCATGCAGAAATCGTGGGATACAGGCGTGCGACCGCCACAGCGCGCCCCGGGGCTGGCACCCTGCGAATCCTCGCCGTCCGGGGATGCCGTTAGTGGCGCCTGGCGCTGCACGCGCAGGGGCGGCAGTCGCACCGCCGGGCCGGGCTCGGCCGTCGCGCCGGGCTGCGCGGAATGTACCGGCGGCCGCCCGGCCGCCGGCCCTGCGGCTGACCCTAACGACCCGCCGGCCGGCAGGCGGGCCGCCGAGACAGCGGCCTCCAAGGGCAGGGGGCGCCGTGTCGGTGTCGCGACCGCGACATGAGCGGCCTGCGCCGGCGCCTCCGGGCCGGGAGCCCCGAGGGCCGCGCCGGACGCGGCTGGCCCGGCCGCCGCAGCCGGAACGCCGGACGACGCAGCCACCGGCGCGGGCGCGGGCATGGGGGCCGGGGCGGCCGCGTCCACGCCGGGCGCCGGTGTGGACGCCACCGGGGGCATCGGGACGTCTCGCGCGTCTCTTGAGTCTCGTGCGTCTCGCGCCGCCGCCGACGAGGGCGGTGCGGCCGAAGCCGCCCCGGGTGTGCCCGGCAGACCCAGCCGCGACCACCCGAGGTAGCCCAGCAGCGCCGTCAGCACGAGCCCCACCAGCGCCAGCGGCATCCAGCGTGCGCGCGCCGGCGGCGGCCGCAGGCGGTGGGTGCCGTCCGCCCGCAGGGCATCGGCGGCCCCTGCCCCGGTGGCACCTCCGCGTCGAACGTCACCGCCGGTGCCGCGCGCAGCGGGCGGATGCGGGTCCAGCGCACTGATCACGGCCTCGGCGGCCGCCTGCGCCGTGTCGGCCAGCGGCACCGTGACGACCGGGTCCGCCGGCAGCCCGAACGACGATGCCGGCGGGGATGCCCCAGGGCGACGCGGCAGCGCCGCCTTGCCCTCGAGCACGGCCCGCACTTCGGCCACGCTCTGCGGACGGTCGGCCGGCCTCGGGGCCAGCATCCAGTCGATCGTCGCCAGCAAGTGCGGCGAGCAGTTCGGCACGTTGTGCCGCAGCAGTTCGCTCGACTCGTTGCCCACCGTGCGCGCGGTCGCCGGCGCCGGGGGATGCCCGAGCAGCATGTAGTGCAGGGTCGCGCCGAGCGCATACAGGTCCGTCCACGGCCCCTGCTTCACCCCACCTGCCTCTCCGTACTGCTCGATCGGCGCGTAGGCCGGCTTGAGGATCGCCGTCAACGTCTGCGTCTTGCCGCTGATGACGCGCCGCGCCGCGCCGAAGTCCAGCAGCACCGGGCGCGACTCCGCCTCCAGGTGGATGTTGTCCGGCGAGATGTCGCGGTGGTAGACGCCCTCGTTGTGCAACTGCTCCAGCGCGCCGAGCAGCGGCGTGAGGATGTCGCGCACCCAGGCCTCGTCGGGCCCGCGGCCGGCGTCGCGGCGGATCTCCTTGAGCGTCTGCCCGCGCAGCACCGGCATCACCATGTAGGCGGTGTTGTTCGCCTCCCAGAACTGGTGCACCTTGATCAGCGAGGGATGGTCGAACCGGGCCAGCAGCTTGGCCTCGTTGATGAACGAGCGCAGGCCGAGCGCGAAGACCTCGGCGTCGCTGCGCGAACGCAGCGAGACGTGCATCGCCTGCGTGCGCCCGGCCATCGAGGCCGGCATGTACTCCTTGATCGCCACCTCGCGCTCGAGCGCGTGGTCGAAAGCCAGGTAGACGATGCCGAAGCCGCCCGCGCCGAGCTGGCGCCTGATCTCGAACTCCCGCAGCCTCGTGCCCGGTGCCAGGGCGGCGTCGATCTCGGGGTTGGCGCGCGCGGCGTCGGACATGACCATCGGGGAACGTGACCAACCAGCTTAACAGCGGCCCCGCACGAGGGCGCGGCAACAATCCCCGAGTCCGGTGACACGCAGCCTGGGGGTTCGTCGATGCGTTGGTTCTGCCCGTTCGTGCACATTGGCCGCCGCCTGTCGGGGCCGCTCCTCGCCACCATCCTGGCCGCCGCCGGCCCGGCGGGAGCGTTCGACCTGCAGGGCCACCGGGGCGCCCGCGGCCTCGCGCCCGAGAACACGCTGGCCGCCTTCCGCACGGCGCTGGCGCACGGCGTGCACACGCTCGAGCTGGACGTGCACGTCACACGCGACGGCCAGATCGTGATCACGCACGACCCGCGCCTGAACGCGTCCTTCACGCGCGATGCGGACGGGCGCTGGATCGAGGAGCCCGGCCCGGCCGTGATCGAGTCGACGCTGGCCGAGCTGCAACGGCTGGACGTGGGCCGTGCGAAGCCCGGCTCGCGCTACGCGCAGCAATGGCCCGGGCAACGACCGAGCGACGGCGAGCGGCTGCCGACGCTGTCGGCGCTGTTCGAGGAGGTGACGCAACGCGGCGCCGATGCGGTGCGCTTCAACATCGAGACCAAGCTCAACCCGAACACGCCCGAGCTCACCCCCGGGGCCGAGCCGTTCGCGCGCGCGCTGATCGAGGTCGTGCGACGACACGGCATGAGCGGGCGCGTGTCGATCCAGAGCTTCGACTGGAGCACGCTGCAGGTGGTCCGCCGGCTCGCGCCCGAGATCCCGACCGTGGCGCTGAGCGCGCAGCAGAAGTTCCTGGACAACATCGCGGACGGCCGCTGGACCGCCGGCCTCGTGCTGGCCGCGCACGGCGGCTCGGTCCCGCGCATGGCGAAGGCGGCCGGCGCGGCAACCTGGTCGCCCTATCACGGCGACCTCACCGAGCCTCTCCTGGCCGAAGCGCGCACGCTCGGGCTGCGCGTGGTGCCATGGACGGTGAACGACCCGGCGACCATCGAGCGCCTGCTCGATTGGCGCGTCGACGGCCTCATCAGCGACTACCCCGATCGCGTGCGTGCCGCCATGACGCGCCGGGGCATGCCGCTGCCCCGCGCCTACCGCTGAGCCGCCAACGCCGTCGCGGCGCGCGCCGGCGCGGCGCTGCGACGTACCGACCGGGCGGCCCGCGCGCAGCGTGACCCCCCGGGCCCGGCACGGCGCCACCGTCCGGCCCGGCACGGCCGCGCCGGCGGACCCGAACGCGGGTGTCGAGCGGATCGACACGGCGCTCGGGCCCGCGGGCTCGGCGGCACGGGGCCGGAAGGTCGGAGGCGCGGCACGGGGGCAGGGAAGCGGGCAGCGGCATGCTCAGTTCGCGCACCGGTCGTGGGTCGCGCGCATCAGCCCCGCTTGGCCTGCATGCGCAGGCGGGCGCCGCGGGCGCGCGCCTTCCACACCGCCACCTGCGCCTTGCGCTCGAGCGCGGTGAGCGTGTCGCGGCGGGCCTCGCGCTGCAGCTTGGCCCAGTTGCGCAGGCGCTCCTCGGGCACGACGCCG
>Ga0073934_10003213_pt1 | contig 30871 bp, 14 predicted proteins | sample LarsenN4metaG_FD_76834 | JGI IMG/M metagenome (GOLD analysis project Ga0073934, IMG submission 76834) | Hot spring sediment bacterial and archeal communities from British Columbia, Canada, to study Microbial Dark Matter (Phase II) - Larsen... ...
CTCCCCCTCTTCCCCCTCCTCCCTCCCCTCCCCCTCTTCCCCCTCTTCCCCCTCCTCCCCCTCTTCCCCCTCTTCCCCCTCCTCCCAGTCTCCCCGTCTCCCCGTCTCCCCCTCACCCCATGCCTACCGTGGGGACCCTCACCCCCCAAAAAATTTTTTGCCCCTGACGCATAATTTCCCCCATATCTCCCCAATAAGTATATAGGGGTCGGGTAGGGAGCGGCTCTAGGGCCGCTCCCTCTTATCCCTAGGACTACAAGCTGCCATTGGCTCACGGATGTCTCAGAAGTGAGCTAATTTCCTATGGGGATAATTTGTCAAGTCCAATGCTACAGCTTCATCAAAACTTTAAAAATCTCAGTGCCTTTGTAAAGTTTAGATGAAGACCAGATTAATATTCATTGATTTGTGAGTTTTGGAGTAGATTTGATTTGAGCAATTTTTTTTGATTAAATTGCCAACAATTAGTCAAAAATTTGCCATGTTTTTTCATTTTTTGAGGAAACATATTATGGTGGTGTTTTTTAAAACTCACCCTTTATTTAGCCAATTAAGTGATTATTGATTTTGGCAATAACCGCTACGTCAGGGGAGCAAAAATATGTCTATTTTAGAGATTGACGCTTTTAATGGCAGCTATAGTTACACCGATGGTGTGACTGGTCTAGAACCTACGGATATTTACCAGTTGCCTTTGCTAGAATCGGGGAATCTGCGGTTGGCATTGGGAGGTTTGAGCGCACCGGTGGCGTTGGAGGTGCGCGATGAGTTGGGGACGCTGTTGCGCACGGTGGAGATTGATGCCAGCAATCCCGAAGCGATTAATTTATCTGACCTGTCGGCGGGAAATTATTTCCTACAGGTGGCGAGGACAAATAAGAACACAGGCTATAACCTGAATATCGATACGATTACGGGTCAGCAGGTGGATTCGGGGTTTTTTGTGTCTGATGAGGAGTCAATGACTTTAGATATCCTCACCGGGGGTAATACTCCACAGGAAATCGCTGTGGTTAATTTGGAGGGGATGGAGCAATTCAACCCTGGTTCTGAAGCGTATATTAAAGAAGCAGCTCGCCGAGCGCTGAGTAATTCTGCTTTGGGGCGGGTTTTGGTTTCTGGAAGTGGTAATCAGACTGGGTTAAGCGGGGTTTTCCCCTGGGAACGTGAAATTTCTGGTAATTTTGATGGGGCGCCATCTCGGTATGCGGCGACTTTTACCGCGCAACCGGGGGATAAGTTTGCCTTGATGGCGGTGAGGAATAACACGATTCAGAATGTGTTTGATAATCCTCAAGTCACCGGGAGCAAAAGTCCGGTGTTTTCTCTAGAAGAGGCTGGGGGTGCGGGTGGTTTTGCCATTACTCAGTCGGAGCTGGCTAATGGCACTACCTTTAGCATCGATAAAAATGGCAATGTGAAGGAGACGGTGATTTATATCTCCAAACCTGAGCCAGAACCAACACCGCCAGTGGTGGTGCCACCATTGGTGGATGAATCGTCAGTGGTGGTGCCACCAGTGGTGGATGAATCGTCAGTGGTGGTGCCACCAGTGGTGGATGAATCGTCAGTGGTGGTGCCACCAGTGGTGGATGTGGGGGGAAATAATCTCCCGCCGAAGGTGTCAGATATTACGGCGCAAATGGATCCTTTGGGGAAATCGGTGACGATCGCGGGGACGGTGAGCGATCGCAATGGCGCCAGCGATATTGAGCGGGTGGAGTTTTTGCTCCATACGGCTGGGGACAGTTGGATCACTTTGGGTACTACCAGCAGTTTCACCGTGGATGCGGCGGATGGCGAGCAAGTCAGCTTTAATTATGCTTGGACTCCAAATTTAGATTTAGCTGCAGGTAGCTATAAGGTGAAGGCGATCGCCTACGATCGGGAGGGCAAGTCCAGTAACGCCAGTTTGGCAGACTTGGACATTTTGGCAGACTTGAAAATTACTGATCCCTCCGATGATTCTGAAACGACAGAAAAAAATCTCCCGCCGAAGGATTTAAATTTCACGGCGCAAATGGATACTGTGGGGCAATCAGTGGCGATCGCGGGGACGGTGAGCGATGACAATGGCGCCAGAGATATTGCGCTGGTGGAGTTTTTCCTCCATACTGGTGGCGACAGTTGGACCACTTTGGGTACTACCGACAGTTTCACTGTGAATGCGGCGGATGGCGAGCAAGTCAGCTTTAATTATGCTTGGACTGCGGATTTAGCTGCAGGTAGCTATAAGGTGAAGGCGATCGCCTACGATCGGAAGGGCCAGCCCAGTGACGCCAGTTTTGCAGACTTGAACATTATTGATATCCCCGATGATCCTGAAACGACAGAAAACAATCTCCCGCCGAAGGTTTTAAATTTTACGGCGCAAATGGATGCTGTGGGGAAATCGGTGACGATCGCGGGGACGGTGAGCGATCGCAATGGCGCCAGCAATATTGAACGGGTGGAGTTTTTCCTCCATACGGCTGGGGATAGTTGGACACCTTTGGGTACTATCAGCAGTGTCACCGTGGATGCGGCGAATAGTGAAACAGCCAGCTTTAATTATGCTTGGACTCCAAATTTAGATTTAGCTGCAGGTAGCTACAAGGTGAAGGCGATCGCCTACGATCGAGGGGGCAAGCGTAGTAACGCCAGTTTGGCAGACTTGGACATTTTGGCAGACTTGAACATTATTGATATCCCCGGTACTTCTGGCTCGACAAACCCAACAGATCCGGTTACTCCTCCAGATCGGCTTCCCGGCAGCCCCGAAGGGTTGGATTTTACCATTTTACCCATCTACACCAATGAGGAAACCCTGAGTTTAACCGGGGGTAAAGTGCAGGACACCGATGGCACCGATGATATTGATAAAATTCAGTTTTTCCTCCGCACTGTTGGCGGCGAATGGGTGGAATTTGGGGAGGGCAAGTCCCTCACTGCGGCTGGAGATGGAGTAACTCGGTTTGATTTCAGCCATGATTTGACTGGCTTAACACCGGGGAGCTATCAGTTGCGGGCAGTGGCTTATGATAAAGCCGGAAAACCGAGCAACTTCAAGGAGCGAAATTTTGCCATAATTACCGAACCCGGTGGCGAGGGATTATCCGACGAGCTGCGAGTAGATTTGGCTGGGGCAGCAAATTTGGATCGCTACAACCGAGAAGATTTGGCAGCAACAAAGCAATCGGTAGTCTGGGTGACTCCGGGTCGATCGGCAACGGATTTAGCGACATCGTTGGGTGCAGTCAATTTGGGAGAAACGGGACAGATTCCCAATACCTATATCTGGGAATTTCCCGTACCACCGGACGGGCAGAATACCCCAGAATATATTGCTAACCGTCTAGCATCATTGCCCGGGGTAGAATTTGCCTATCCCAATGTGCCCGTACCGATCAAATTAATGAGTACATCCTCTGATGATGGGTATAAATATCCGCAATGGAATTTGCAATCATGGGTTAATCCCGACGTGCCTTCTAGTATTGCGGATGCTTGGAAAATTATCAGCCAGCGCACTAATTTACCCGTGCGGGGACGGGATGCGGTAATTGGCATTGTTGATGATGGGGTTGATTATGATCACCCAGAGTTTGTCAATCGGTATAAGTCTGGTGTGAGTTGGGATTTTAGCGATGGTGATGCGGACCCGTTCCCCCAATCTAACCGCACATTTAGCGCCAATGTGTTGGATTATAATGTACGTCCCAATTATGTGCGGTTTAATCTGCCCGTGACTTTAACGGGACTGGTGACAGATGTCACGTTAAATTTAAAACTAGCATCGGGTCTGGGGAAAGGTCAGCTAGATGGTTTAACTTTTAAACTCTATAGTCCCAGTGACCAAGCTAAAGAACCGTTTGATTGGCTTTCTTATGCGGGACTTTGGTGGCGATATCCAGGGTGGCATGATGTTAACGGCAGTAAATATACGGGATTTACGCCGAAACCGTCCATGAAAGCGGGTGAGAGCTTTAGCATGGAGAATGATTTTGATGGCATCTATGCGGGCGGAACGTGGCAATTAGAAGTCAGTTTTGACCCTTATTATAAGTCATATAATCCTGAAAACATCGCGAAAAGCCTGATTGAGTCTTGGTCTTTGGATGTGGAAACGGCTAATCCTCACGGCACAGCGGTGACGGGAGTAGCAGGGGCAGGTGGTAATCTGTTATCTGGGGTGGCGCCAGAGAGTCAATTTGCGGCGTTGCGGCTGATTGGCACGGTGGAAGCGGTGACGAGTACCTATGATACGCCGGGAAGCACGATCGCCAATGCGCTATTCCAGGCAAAAACGGCGCCAGGAGGGGTGAATCGCAATAATGAGATTGATATCTTTAACAACAGTTGGGGGCCGGAATATATGCGGGAGTTCCCCCTGGCGATCGCGGCGGTGGAATCAGGATTTAAACGGGGTCGAAATGGTCTAGGCAATGTTTACATCTTTTCCTCTGGGAATGACGGCGCGAAAATTGGCCATATCAACTACAATAATTTGGCCAACTCTCGCGGGGCGATCGCGGTAGGCGCCATCACCCGCGATGGCAAGTTGGCCAAGTATAGCACCCCAGCGCCATTTGTAGTGGCTTACTCCGATAATGCTACCAATGACCCAGACTATGAGATTCTCACCACAGCCATAGTCCAGCAACAGCAAATTACTGATTTTGGCGGTACTTCAGCGGCGGCACCTTTTGTGGCGGGGGTGACTGCTTTGATGCTGGATGCCAATCCCAATTTAACAGCGCGAGATGTGCAGCATATTTTCGCAGAAACCGCCTATAAAAATGATCCAGCTCATTCCGGTTGGCGCGTCAACGGCGCTGGCTATGATGTGAATCCTCAATACGGCTTTGGGGCAGTGGACCCAGTAGCGGCGGTGAATGCGGCGATGAATTGGGCGCCGGTAGGAGAGGAAGTGAAGGTAACTGGGGGGCAAGAATTCAAAAACGTGTTGCAGGATATCAAGGAGAACGAAATTGTCACCGACAAGATTGCCATTGGGGAAGATATCACCGTCGAACGAGCGGAAGTAATTGTGGAGATTGACCATCCAGACTGGAAGGATTTAACCTTTATCCTCAAGTCTCCCGATGGCACCGAATCCACTTTGATGCACTATATCCCGGATGACGTTTATGGCATCGGCGAAACTTATACAGTGCATCCCGGTTCTAGTTACTGGGCTTTTACCTCTACCCAGCATTGGGGAGAATCTTCTCTGGGAGAATGGACGTTAGAAGTCCGCGACCAAAATCGGAACCTAATAGAAGGAAACTGGAAGGCTTGGCGACTCAATCTCTATGGTGCGGAACCTACAGTGAATGTGAAGGCGACGCAGCCGGATGCCACGGAAAGTGGCATTGAGGGTGAGTTTACCATCTCGCGCACCGGTAATACCAAAAATCCCTTGACGGTTAATTATACAGTGGGTGGCACGGCGACGAAGGACACGGATTATCAGCCGCTAACTGGGTCGGTGGTGATTCCCGCTGGCCAAAGTTCAGCCTTGGTGACAGTGAAGCCAATTTTCGATCATCCTCTGAATGAGGGTGACGAAACGGTAAAATTGACTTTGACTAGCGGGAGTGACGATAATTTCTATAATTTGGGCCGCAATCTCACGGATACGGTGACAATTGCCAACTCCACCGTGCCTCTGGATAACTGGAATGCCAAGTTTATCAATCGCACGGCGGATAATGTGGCCGATCGCACCACCTACGATTTCAGCGAACCGGTTGCTCTTCGCAATTTAGGCTATCAATCTAATAATGGCAAATTCGGTCTTAAAGTAGATTGGGGTTCCAACAGTCCGAATGCGCCGGAGGTGCAAGCGGATAACTTTGCCATGCAAACCTGGACGCGCAAGAATTTTGAAGCCGGTAAGCTGTACAAAATTGTCACCCAATCCGATGACGGCGTATGGTTCCGACTGAAGAACGCCAAAACTCGTGAGTGGGTGGGTGATAGTGTGGTGTTGGAGGATGATGGTGCTGACTGGCGCGATCGGAATGTGTCTGACACACCGCGCACCATTTTCTTTAAAGTCCCAGTAACTGGCGAATACGATTTCTATGTGGATTATTACGACAAAGATGCCGAAGCCGCTATTGATTTCACCGTAGAGGAAGCGCAATACTTTGCTGAAGATGTGGATCCTTTTTCTGAGTGGCATTCTACCATATACTGGTGGGATCGCAAGTCGGGAGAACGACCAGCGGGAGATTTCTTTGCCAATGGTGGAGACCCCAGTAATCTGATTGGGTTGGTGAACTTAGGTTCCGACATCCGCGCCGACGGCAAAAAAGGCATTTCTGTTGATTGGGGCGATGGCCCAGCTTTAGGTAAGGAGTCCCTCCCGGATAACAATTTCGCCATCCGCTCCTTCACCGAAGAGAATCTCGAGGCTGGTCGTCAGTATCAGATGCGAGTAAAAGCTGATGATGGGTTCCAGTTACTGGCGAAAAACAAAGCCACCAACGAAGTAGTTTATATCACGCCAAAAAATGTATGGCTGCCCACCACCTCTGGGGAGGAGCAAGTGATTAATTTCACCGTACCGCGAAATGGGGTGTATGAAATTTACTTCGATACTTATGAAGAGCGAGGAAATGCCTCTTTTGACTTGTCTTGGGAGGTGGTGAACTAGGCTAACGTCCGCTCTAGACCAGGAACTGTAGGAACTGTAGTAGGGTGGGCAGGGTACTGCCCACCCTACCAAATCTCGCCTGTAAGGGCACGGCATCATTAAGCTCTAGGTTTGACGAAAAATTTTGATGACGCCGTGCCCCTACGAACTGGGGTGGTAAAGATTGTAGGGTGGGCTTTCTTACTGCTCGGTTAGTCCAGAAACCGGGTTTCTTAACTAGGTCTTGGTTGAGAACCCAAAGAGTAGTAGGGTGGGCAGTACCCTGCCCACCCTACGGAAAAGGTTAATAAAATTTAACATTTTTTGGATCGCGATTAGTGGTAAATTGCAGATGATACTAAAAACCAATAAAATCTACATGAAACCAGATATTTTTTCAGGGGGCTGGCTGGTTGGCAGTCTTTCGCTTTTCTCCCTAGCATTTATCAATCCAGTTTCTGCGCAAATTGTCCCCGATGCGACGCTTCCTAATAATTCCGCTGTGACTACCGACGGCAACAATTTTGAGATTAATGGTGGCACGGTGCGGGGGGGCAATTTATTTCACAGTTTCCAGGATTTTTCTGTTCCCACGGGGGGAACGGCGATTTTTAACAATAGCTTGGAAATTCAAAATATCTTCAGTCGCATCACTGGGGGTAATCCTTCTAATATTGATGGGTTAATTCAGGCTAATGGCGCGGCAAACTTATTTTTCCTCAATCCTAACGGGATTGTTTTTGGTCCTAACGCCCAACTGAACATCGGCGGGTCATTTTTAGCCACAACGGCAAATCGGGTCAATTTTGAGGATGGCAGCTTTTTTAGCACCAATTTGAGTCCTGATGAGCCATTGCTCACTATCTCCATTCCCAATGGTTTACAATTTAACGGCACCCCGGGGACTATTGTTAATCAATCTCAAGCGGAACCAGCAGATTTTACGAACACTATCGGCACTGCTTTGGGGGTAGCGGTTAGTCCGGGACAGACCTTGGGTTTCGTGGGGGGAGAGGTCACTTTAGATAATGGCAATTTGGCCGCTTTTGAGGGCAGAATTGAATTAGGCGCAGTGGTAAATGGCTCGGTGAGCTTGACTCCCAATGACACGGGATTTGCTTTAGGATATGAGGCAGTAACGGAGTTCGGCAATATTCACTTATCCAACTCATCGGTGGTTGATGCTAGCGGTTTTGTTGGTGGTGGTGGAGCAATTCAGGTGCAAGCCAATAAACTGGTAGTGGAAAATTCCGGTATTACTAGCAGTACCTTTGGCTCTGCACCTGGTCGAGATTTTATTGTCAACGCTAGAGAAATAGAACTTAGCGGTTTTCTCCAAGTTCCAGTGCCTCCGGGTTTCCCGCTTCCAGCAGCGGGTTTCTTCAGTCAAACTCAGGGGGATGGTAATGGGGGGAATTTGCGCATAACAGCGGAGCGGTTGACCCTGAGAGATGGGGCGCAAATTTCCACCACGACAGCGGCGCCGGGAAAAGGGGGAAATTTAGACATTACCGCCGGTGAAATAGAACTGAGTGGGTTTTCTCCGGATTTCCTACCCAGTAGTTTAGTGAGTGTTGTAGAACAAGTTCCCGATAGTCCAGTGTTGGCTACGGGGAATGCAGGGGATATTACCATTAGAAGCAACAGTGTAAAAGTGACAGATGGCGCCGAAATTACCACTTCAACCGGGGGGATTGGTAATGCGGGCGATATCAGCATCTCCACGGGGCGGTTAGATGTGCGAGATAGGGCAGCAATCTCTGCCCTCACTACCACTAGCGTTCCTGGTGGGAATATCACGATTGAAACAGTGGATTTAACTATTACAGGCGGTAGCCAGATATCAGTGAATACCCTAGCCGCCGGACGCGGGGGGAATTTAACTGTTACTGCCTCGGGAACTATCGAATTACTGGGCACCGCTGCGGAGGGATTTCCCAGTGGCTTGTTTGGTCAATCTCAAGGGAGATTAGTCACAGAAAATGCGGGAGATGCGGGAGATGTGACGGTTTCTGCCCAAAATTTAATCCTGAGCGGTGGGGCGGCTATTTCTGCTGATACGTTTGCCGACGGACAGGGTGGTAATGTGACGATCAAAGTGGATGATACTATCACTATTACTGGCCGTTCCACATTGCCATTTGCTCCGGAAAGTTTACGTCCGGGAAGTTTACCAACTCAAGACGAGGATGGACGGTTGCCTAGTCGGGTAACGGTGCAAACTACAGCCCCAGGAAATGCGGGCAGTTTGCGGATAGAAACGGGGCGGCTAAATGTAGTAGATAAAGCTAAAGTGGCGGTAGATGCAGGCTTGGAGGGAGGTGCAGCAGGAGACTTGGAAGTTAATGCTACCGAATTGCGCCTGGATACGGGGATTATTAGTGCGCAAACGGCATCGGGACAGGGGGGAAATATTACCCTAGAATCGTTGGATATGCAGATGCGCCGCCAAAGTGAAATATCTACCTCGGCTGGCACTGCAGATTTACCGGGTGATGGGGGCAATATCGCGATAGGAACCAGGACGATCGCGGCGTTGGAAAATAGCGACATTTCCGCCAATGCTTTTGATGGCAGGGGTGGGGCGATCGACCTTACGGCTCAAGGGATTTTTGGGTTGGTGTTACGCAGCCGATCGGACTTAGAAAACCTCCTCAACCCAAATTTAACCAGCTTCGACCCCGCGATCGACCTCCCCAATACCAGCGATATTACCGCCATTTCTCGCACTAATCCCAATTTAAGCGGCGAAGTTGCCCTCAACACTCCCGATATTGACCCCAGTCGCGGCTTACAAGATTTGGAAGCAGAAATCGTGGATGTAGCGAGTTTAATTAACCAAGATGCTTGCCGCATTGCTCGCCGCAGTGAATTTATCGTTACCGGTAAAGGTGGTTTACCCGCCAGTCCCACCGATAATCTTTCCCCTAGTAATGGTTGGGAAGACTGGCGGTTTACCGAATTGGAATCGCATCAACGCCAACAGCCACCACTATCGGACAATGCAGCCAATTTAGACCAAAATCAGCCCCCAGTTGCTGCTGAAACCACAGAAAATCAGCCATTAGCAACTGGTTGTTTGTCTAATAAAAATTTCACAACTGCATCAGATTTTATTGCGTTGGGTACAGAGGCATCCTTGCCCCCCTTTCCAAGGGGGGGTGGGGGGATTGCCGCTGCCGATGCACCACCAACGACTCTAGAAGATATCCGCATCACCACCAGAAGTAATACCCTTTTCGCCTATGATAATTATGTGCGGAGTCGTTTGGGGTTAAAACCAGGGGATGTGGTAAATCAAGCGCAATTATTAGAAGCACTGCAAAAGCTGCAATTTGACCCGCGAATTGCTAAAATTTCCGCCGAGCTGTCCGCTGGGGTAGCACCTAATACCAGTTTCCTCACTGTGGTGGTGGAACCGACGCCAGTGTTGAGTGCAGAAATGTCACTGGACAACGGACGATCGCCCGGAGTTGGCAGCTTCCGCCGCCAAATTCAACTCACCCAACGCCAGTTATTAGGACTAGGAGATACTGCCACCATCAACTATGGCAACACCGACGGCAGCAACACCTGGGATTTTGCCTGGAGCCTCCCGATTAATTCCCGCAATGGCACCATCAGCACCTTCTATAGTACAGGCACCAGCGAAATCATCGAAGCGCCATTTGACCGGGTGGATATCGAAGCCGAATCCAGCAGTTATGGATTATCATATCGCCAGCCGATTATCCAAAGCGTTAAGCCCAAAAACCAGCATAATAGCCCAAACCGGGAATATATCAGAAGCGAATTTGCCCTAGGATTAAGTGCCACCCGCACCGAAAGCCAAACCTCCTTATTAGGGGTCGATTTTCCCTTGTCCCCTGGGGCAAATGACCGAGGAGAAACCAGAGTTTCTGCCTTGCGCTTCTTTCAAGATGCCTTATGGCAGGATGGGCGGCAAATTTTGGCAGCTCGCTCAGAATTTAGTCTGGGATTAGGTGCATTTGATGCTACTATTAATGATAGCGAACCTGATAGCCGCTTTTTCGCTTGGCGGGGACAGGGCCAGTGGGTGCGGCGGTTGCAGCAAAACTCCAATACCCTGCTCGTCGTGCGTGGGGACGTGCAATTAGCCGCCAATTCTCTGCTCCCAGTAGAACAGTTTAGTATCGGCGGTTTTCAGAGTGTGCGGGGCTACCGCCAAGATGCTTTACTGGTGGATAATGGCGCCTTTGCTTCGGTGGAGCTGCATTATCCGATTTTGCAGTTTCCCCAGTGGCGAGGTAATCTGCAATTAATCCCATTTGTGGATTTTGGCGTAGGCTGGAATTGGGAAAGTATATCCCGCCGCAATCTCGAAAAAAATGCGCTTTTCTCCACCGGTTTAGGTGTACAATTGCAAATAGGTAGTGATTTTATAGCTCGGTTAGATTGGGGCATTCCTTTAGTAGATATTGATGGACAGAACATGGCAAGAAAACGGGGTGTATTTTTCCGTAAAGTGGAATCCTTTTTAAGGCGGGTAAGCAAATTAGTTTTATTGGGGATATTGGGGTTAGGTTTTGCCCTAGGTATCCCCAATATATGGGGATGGGATGGGTTTACTGTAGCGCAGGAAGTTCCGCCAGTGACCCAGGCGGCTAACCCGCAACAGTTAATAGAAACAGCCAGAGAACTGTATCGCCGCCAAGAATATGCAGCGGCGGTAGAGGCTCTACAACAGGCGGCGGATATCTATAGCAGCCAAAACAACTATATTAACCAGTCTCTGGCGTTAAGTTATCTAGGGTTAGCATATCAGAAACTGGGACAATGGCAGGAAGCCGAAACGGCAATTATCGCGAGTCTGCAACTTTTGCCTGCGCAAGGGGGCAGAAAAAGTGAATATCAAGCCCGCGCTATTGCTTTTAATCATCAAGGTCAGTTACAATTGGCTATGGGGCAAGCGGAAAATGCTTGGAATAGCTGGCAGCAAGCAGGAGAAAATTATCGCCGATATGGCGATAATGAAGGTTTATCAAAAATGCTGGTCAATCAAGCTCAGGCTTTGGCGGAAATGGGCTATTATCGCCGTGCTTGCAGCCGTTTAATTGAGGCAATTGGCATGGATGATGTTACCTGTGACCAGTTAAAGGAGAAAGATATTTTAGCAGGTGTGCGGTCTGGAATTCAGCAGAAAACCGATGGTGAATTCCCAGCTATTGCATGGCGCACCCTGGGGAATGTTCTGCTAGCGATGGGGGAAATAGAAACGGCGGTAGATGTTTTCAATGCCAGTGCAGATGTAGCATCAAGTAGCTACCAAAATAGTCTGAGTTTACTGGCTTTGGGAAATGGGGAAGCTGCTTTGGGGCAGAAAAAACTATATTTTGTCAAAGAAAACGAGGCTAAATCCTATGTAGAAGAGGCTAAACCCAATGTAGAAGAGGCTAAACCCAATGTAGAAGAACCTGACTATGTAAAAGAGGTTAGGTTCCATGTAGAAAATGCTCTCAATTACTACCGCCAAGCTGCCGCTGTCACTCCTGACCAGATAACAAAGCTGTTATCTAATATCAATATACTCAGTTTAAGTGCTAACATGGAGGCGAAAGCACCGGAATTGAAGGCAAAAGCTGCGGTTGAGTTGTTACCACAGATTAAATCGGACCTGGCGGCGACGCCCAAAAGTCAGGTAGTGGTAAAAGCGCAAATTCATCTGGCTTGCACGCTGATGGGTTGCGATGATATTGCGAGGGGTGAGGCTGCTAATCCAATGGTGGCAATGGGGGAGATTGATGATATACTAAGTCAGGCGGTGCAAGCAGCAGATGATTTGGGTGATAAAAAACTCAAATCTTATGCTTTGGGGACGCTGGCGAAGGGATACGAATGGCGGTTAAAAGAGGAGGAATCTGGGTCAAATGCTGACTTGATGCAGGCGGAGAGAATGACTCAGGAAGCGCTGGATTTGGTGGGGGGTGAAAATGCCGATGAGATTGCCTATCAATGGCAATGGCAGTTGGGACGGTTGCGGCGGAAAGTGGGTGATGTAACAGGGGCGATCGGCTATTATCAACAAGCCTTTAACAGCATCGAATCTGTGCGCAGAAATTTAGTCAATCTGCAATCAGATATCCAGTTTAACTTTCGGGATAATATAGAGCCAGTGTATCGCGGTTTGGTGGAGCTACTTTTGGGTAATGCGGAGGTTTTTACCGGGAATAAGCAAAATCCTATAGAGACAGCTTTAGCAGTTATGGATTCCCTGCGTTTAGCGGAATTAGAAAATTTCCTGGGCTGTAGCTTTGGTCCGGCGGTTCCAGTGGATACGGTTTTAGAAAACATCGACAATACGGCTGCCTTCATTTATCCCATTGAGCTATCAAATCGCTTAGAAATCGTTTTCAAGCTGCCGGGAAATCCTCTAGCTCATAAAGCGATACCAGTGGAAGTGAGCGAAGTGGCATTAACCGTGAAAGCACTACAGAGTCACCTGGATAAACCCCATCACACTGGCGAGGTTAATCAAAATGCAGAAAAGTTATACCAATGGCTGATTCAACCCATAGAGGTAGAGTTAGAAACTTTAAGAGCTAGTGGTAAAGTCAAAAACCTAGTTTTCGTTTTGGATAATTGGTTGCGCAATATCCCCATGTCTGTTCTCTATAACAACGGCGAATATTTATTTCAGAAATATGCGGTAGCCGTAATACCCAGTCGCCAACTTTTTGACCCCAGACCCCGCGATCGTCGCCTCACAACTTTAATGGCGGGAGTGAGCGAAGGACAGAATGTGGATGGCCAAGATTTTATTCCTTTGCCCAACGTCCAAACTGAATTAGAAGCCATTCAAAGGTTGACGCAATCCCCCAAACCGTTTTTAAACCAAGCCTTTACCGGCGGCAAAATCCAAACCGAAATTACTGCATCGGATTTTCCGATCGTGCATATAGCTACTCATGGGGAATTCAATGCTGACCCGGATGAGACTTATATTGTAGCTTGGGGACAGCGGCTGAAAATCAAGCAGTTTGAGCAAATGCTGAGAAATAACAATACCGACAGGTCAAGAAATCTCGATATGTTGATTCTCAGTGCTTGCAAAACCGCTCAAGGCAATGCCCGATCGGCTCTGGGACTCGCGGGAGTCGCGGCCCAGGCGAGAGTCCGAACCACGATCGCCACCTTGTGGCAAGTCAACGACAAAACCACCGCCGATTTGGTGGAAAAATTTTATCAAGAATTAGGGGAAGGGACGGAAATTGCCGAAGCCTTGCGCCGCTCTCAAATGTATATATTTCAGCAAAAAAAAGAAACTCGCCCTCATTACTGGGCGCCATTTGTGGTAGTGGGTAATTGGTTGTAGGGTATTGGTCATTAGTCCTTTGTCACTGGTCATTTGTCCTTGGTTATATGGCAAGTGACAAATGACCAAGAACTAATGCCCAAATTATGACTCGCCCCCAGGGTAAAACCGATCTAAAAGTTCGGCGCGAGATAGCTGGAGAATCAATTGGGTGCGTTCCAAGGCGGGAATTTCAATTAAAGCCTCGAGAATTTGAGCTAATTCGGCATCAATTGAACCAAACTTGACTTGCAGCATACTTTCCACCATCAACCGCTGTCCTTGTTGAACGCCTTGCTGGATGCCTTCTTCCTTAACAGTTTCTAACCGTTGTAAATACAGGGGTGATAGTTCCATAATTAACTCCCTCTCTTCTGGGGCTAAATCTTGCCGTGCTTCTAAAATGGCGCGCAGGTTATAGAGTAATTCTAGCGCAATTTCTCGCGCTGGATTATCCGGGGGCAGTTGGGACAGTTCTTGCAGGGCCTGTTTTTGGACGGCGCCAGTGCCTAAAATGCGCAACCATAGGGTTTCTGGCGTCGCCGGGAGTTGGTGAATGACGATGATGGCGGTTTGCAGTCCCTTGCCCAGAAAATAAACCCCGCTCATCCAATTTTCCGGGTCTGGGGTGGCGCTAAAATCTGCTAAGATGGCGGCAGAAGCTGTGGGTGTCAGAATCCACAATTGTACTGATTCGCTGGCAGTGAATCGCCGCTTTGAACGGACAGCTTTCCGTTCTAAGTCCGCCTGGAGGTCAAAGAGTTTGACTAGGCAACTGCGAATTTCTCTTGGTTTGACTGGGTTGCTAAACGGTTCAAATACCGCCGGAGTTGCCGCCAATCTTCCCAGTAATCCCAGGTGACTGGCGGCGGGGGTGTTTTCTGGGTTGGGGGTAAAGAATATGTCAATTTGCCGCCGTTCTGATGCCAAAGTTTTGCTGGTTTCCGTTGACCCGAATGGGTTTAATAGTTCTTGGATGTATTGTTTGGCAAATTGGTCGTAGATAAATCTCGTCATTTGGTGGTGAATGGTAATTGCTCATATTGTAGCCTACTTGAGCAATGGTAAGGGCACGGCATTATTAAGATTTTTCTGAACCCCCAAATCTTGATGACGCCGTGCCCATACAAAAATTAATTTTTGGAAAACCTACTCTACAGCATGCAACTTTGTTGGACAAATGAGTAATTCAGGATTTACCTCATTTAGTAATTTTCCATATTTTAACAATGATTCCCAATCGGCTAGATTAGCGTCGTTGGGCTGGCTGCAATAAATTTCTCCGGCTTCATTGATGGCATCATCCCAAAAACCATCTTCCGCATAAAATTGCAGGCGGTCTTGGGGTGTTGCTGGTAGGGTGCTGATGGCTTCTGGATAGATTAATCCCTCTACCGATAAGACAGATGTAGTTTCCCCAGAGTCGGGTGTGCTGCAATCAACCACCAAGTACCAGCGATACCATGTATTTGGCGCTAAAGCTGAGGTAAAATGAATGGGAAAAGCGCCGGATTGGGTAGGCAAGGAAATCGAAACTTTTCCTGGTGGTAGCCTTCTGTTGGTGTCTCTTTCTTCCAGGGAAATTTCACCAGTAATGGTAGTTTCTCCGGCGCCATTGTTGTATGAGACGTAAACCCAGACGGTGGGGGATTCAGAAGCTGTTTTCCCCCAACCTTCGACGGGAATTAGGGGAGTTAAACTGATGCCTAATCCTTGGCCAGAGGCTGCTATGGGACAGTCTTCCCGTTCCGGAGGGGCTTCCCGTTCCTGTAACCGTCCCTGGGGGAGGGTCTGGAGGCGGGGGTGGCTGTTGAAAATTCAGTTGGGCGATTTCTACCGATTCTGGGTTTTGTGGGTTAGCTCCTACCAGCAATGGCGATAGTATTGGACTGGTGAGAGCCAGCATCATGGCGGATGTCAGTTTGAGGTAATCCATAGAGATTCCTAATCAAATGGGTGTGACAATGGTTGAATTTTATGGGATGTTTTGCTGTGGGCTGCTAGGATAATCACCATAGCAGAAATCACTAAGGCAATAGCCGGGGGAACCAGGGGCAGCCAACCGGCTTGGAGGATGAAAAGATAACAAATTCCATATAAACTACCTATTGCCCCAGCGATGCTGATGCCTAGCACTTTTGGGGTATGGCCCCCCAAAACCCTATGATAGCACCAAGTAACGACCAATCTTGTCGCATCTGTCAGCTTTCAATTGGTAAGGGCACGGCATTATTAAGATTTTTCTGAACCCCCAAATCTTGATGACGCCGTGCCCCTACAAAAATTAATTTTTGGAAAACCTACTCTACAGCTTGCTACTCTGTTGGACAAATGAGTGATTTAGGATTTACCTCATTTAGTAATTCTCCATATTTTAACAACGATTCCCAATCGGCTAGATTAGCGCGATTGGGCTGTTGGCTGCAATAAATGTTTCCGGCTTCATTGATGGCGTCATACCAAAAACCATCTTCCGCATAAAATTGCAGGCGGTCTTGGGGCGTTGCTGGTAGGGGGCTGATGGCTTCTGGATAGATTAATCCCTCTACCGATGAGAAAGAGGGAGTTGGCCCATCTTCTGGGTTACTGCAATCAACCACTAAGTACCAGCGATACCATTTATTTGGCTCTAACGAGGAGGTGAAAGTAATTGGGAAAGCGCCGGATTGGGTAGGCAAGGAAATCGAAACTTTTCCTGGTGGTAGCCTTCTGTTGGTGCCTATTTCTTCTAGGGAAATTTCACCAGTAATGGGAGTTTCTCCGGCGCCATTGTTGTATGAGACGTAAACCCAGACGGTGGGGGATTCAGAAGCTGTTTTACCCCAACCTTCGGCGGGAATTAGGGGAGTTAAACTGATGCCTAATCCTTGGCCAGAGGCGGCTATAGGACAGTTGCCTCGACTTCCCGTTCCTCTAACCGTCCCTGGGGGAACGTCTGGATGCGGGGGTGGCTGTTTAAAATTCACTTGGGCGATTTCTACCGATTCTGGGTTTTGTGGGTTAGCTCCTACCAGCAATGGCGATAGTATTGGACTGGTGAAACCTAGTATGATGGCGGATGTCAGTTTGAGGTAATCCATAGAGATTCCTAATCAAATGGGTGTGACAATGGTTAAATTTTAGGGGATGTTTTGCTGTGATCTGCTAGGATAATCACCATAGCAGAAATCACTAAGGCAATAGCTGGGGGAATCAGGGGCAGCCAACCGGCTTGGAGGATGAAAAGATAACAAATTCCATATAAACTACCTATTGCCCCAGCGATGCTGATGCCTAGCACTTTTGGGGTATGGCCCCGCCAAAACCCTAAGATAGCACCTAGTAACGACCAAACCCAAATCCAGAGCATCTCCCCCCACAAGGGCCAAACCCAGAGGAGGGGGCGGTTGTCCAAAACTGCACTGGTAATTTGGCTGACCATGTGGGCGACTAAGAACACGCCTGGGATTTCTTTTTCTGCTTGGGGTTGGGTGGCGCTGTATGGGGTGAGCCAAAAATCGTTACTGGTATTCCGGCTACCATTAATCCCAATCAATATGATGCGATGCTTCAGTTCCTCTATCTTGGCGGGCGAGATTTTATCGCCAATAATATCTGCCACAGTGACGGTATCGGCAATATCTAAAGGAGAATGAAGGGCGCGATAGTTGAGCAAAATTTGTTGCCCACCCGCATTTATTCCCTGGTAGCCGCCGGTATGGAGTTTTAATGCTTCAAACACAATATCACCGATTTTCAGATATTTTTCTTTTTTTTGAATGTCATAAATTTGCTGATATTTGATATTCAGACTATCTAAATAATGGAGAGCAACGATAAAACCAATATGATTGGTGGCGCCGCACTCATCTTTGTTGAAATTCTGGTTGTTTTTCGATAAAAGATGGCGGCGAAGGATGCCATCACCGTCAGGGAGAGCGTCGCTAAATACGAGATTATCTGGCGATACTTCTGGGGGTGGCGCTATGCCTGTTGGGTCTCCGGCTTTGGGGCCTTTGGTTTTACAAATGGCAAATAGGTTGTCTTGCTGGAGGTAGGTGGCTAGTTGGGGGTATTGGGGGGATACGGGAAAATCGCGATAAATGTCAAAACCAATGGTTATGGGTTCGTAGGCTTGCAGTTTTTCTACGAGTTGCGCTAGCGTCTTGTCTGATAAGGAGGCACGATTTGGCGGTGCTGGTTCTTCTGGCTCTCCGGTGACAATCAGCAGCCGATCGTCCCTTAATTCATAAGGTCTTTGCTGCATCAAGTGGTCGAAAGCCTGCAGCTCATATGGTTGGAAAAATCCCCAGAACCGCAGGGAGATGATGCAGATGGCAACCACAATGCTTGTCATCGTCACTAAACGACCCGCCACCGAATTTTCCATAATTTGGACTTGTATTTCTTCGGTGGCAGGGTCTTTTGGTGGCGGCGGCGGGTCCTTTTTCTTTTCAGTGATAACCACCACATTTTCCCCCCCTAACTCCTCCCATCGCGGTGGGACGGCGGTGGGATTTTGGCAAACTATGGGCAACCAAGTGGCTCCCGGAAACCCGAGGAATTTTTCTAGCCGTTGCTGGGCAATTCTCACTGCTGTACATAAGGATTTGCCCCCAGAATATTGACCGAGAAACTCTTTGAGAAATGCCTGGGCAATCTCGTCGGGGACGGCTTCTTTCATCACGACGATCGCCTGCATTCCCAGCTCCCCCAGCTTGCGGGCTAAACCCAAACCATCGCAAGAGTTAAATATCCCCAGCTTTAATCCCCGGCTCACCGCTTCTTTGAGAGCATTTTTGAAATCTTCAACCGCCAAACTCTCCTGGTCATTGATATAAATCCTCCCCGTCTCTAACTCGCTTTCGCTGTGACCGGCGAAAAAGAAGATATCCCAGCCCTTTTCATCCGTGAGAGCTTCTATCAACTCTTTAGCAGAAGGCTGGTAGAGAAAATGAGGGGTGGCACCCTCTAAAGCCCTAATCGCCTGCTCGTCTGGTTCTAGGTTGATATTTTTATTGTTGCCCAAAACCGCTAAAATTCTCACTTCACCGGGAAGGGTGGGGGTGGCTGATGGCTTGGTATTTTCAAATTCGGGAAAGCTAAAGCTAATGCCAACTTCCCGATGAGCGTCGAGTAAATCCCACGCTAACCAAGGTAATTTGCAGATTTCCAGATAGGGCGGTTTAATTTTCACCACGATGCTCAGTTCGTCCGTGGTATTAGCTAGCTCGATCGCCAAGCGTTCCCGGATTTTTTGCCATTGCGGGTTCCCCCCACTGAGGAGCCAATTTTTGACATTAGCCTCCGCCAGCCTCACCAACTCGCGGCAAGCCTCCTCACCGTCACTGCTAGATGCTTGGTTAACACCGCTATTGTGAATTATCCAACCATCGCCCGGTCCCCTTGCCTGTCTTAATTTCCGAAAGCTGATTTCCCAACTCTGATATAAATCCGCAATCTCTGGATTAGGAGGGAGCCTGCCGCCGTTAATTTCTGGTGGCAGTTGCCCTTCTCTACAGAGCTGCAGGGAGATGACTGCTTCTTTAGTGGCTTGGTCAGACTCAACCTTGAGAAATATAACTCTACTCATAATTGGCTCCTCGCCATAACTGCTTAGGCCACAAAGTCTTCAGTAATGTTAGCATCATTTAGCGTCACGCGCACGCGGAACCGGGTGCCGGGTGGCGGGCTGAACAAGTTCATTTGAATTAGATTATCTTTGCCCTGCCCTAAATCGTCGCTGCGGGATGCTACTTCTAAACCGGGAATGGGTTCGTCAGCTTCAGAAAGAATGCTTAATTTCAGATTTGGGGGGAGCTTGGGCTGATTTTTCGGCTGCACCTGGACGAAGACTCCGAGGCGTCCTTCCGGTTGGGGCATAATGGCGACAACGAGAGCGATCGCCTGTCCTTGCAACTGCATCCCCAAATCAATCAACTTCGCTTTTTTCACACCGGCGGCGGGATTACCAGGGTCAATTTTGCCCAGACTCAATGCCGCTTGCCACCGCGTATGTTCATCTTCCGCCGCTTGTAGCAACCAAGTCAAAGCCGTAATTGCTTCGGGATTTCCCGCGCCAATTTCTCCCAACACTCCCGCCGCGTGATAGCGGAATTCTTGCCTCTGATTGGATTTCAGCAGTCGCACCATCGGCCCGATCGCCTCCATTACCTCCCCATTTCCCCGCACTGTCGCCGCTTCCGGCGGCGAAAAAACCTCCTCAAACCGCTGCCAACCTTCTGATAGCATCTGCTGTCCTTCTGCTACCATATTATCCAGCCATGCGCGCAAATTCACTTGGGGTTTCTGCAGCTCCAAAGTCTCCACTTTTCCCAAGCGCATCTGCCACAATTGCCGCCGCCAATTATCATCGGTCACAAGTGCCGCCCATTTCTGAAATGACACCGCCGAATTCAGACGCGGCGAATGCAGCTTTGGGTTGCCCAAAACCCCTAGCAACTGCTGCGCTTCCGCCTCTGATAGAATCGGCAAAGGCGCCACAGTTGCCCGCACTTCTAGCCCCCAAGTCACCTGCATCACTGTCAAATCTACAGTCAAATCATCCATATTCAAAGTATAACTGCGATTGGGAGCATTATATCTGCCTTGATGTTTCAACAAGCGATGAGTGGTAAACCCACACACCTGCATCCAGCAATCATCCTCATCCCCATCTAAACTCACAGTCACGGCTAAATAATAATCACCCATCCATTGGGGATTATCCACCCAATCTTGCGGCACTTCTAAAGATTCTAACTCCGCCTCATCACTCACAATCAACACCAGCCGCTTATCTCCCACCTGAATCGCCGTACCGCCCACCACTTCCCAAATGCTCGGCAATAACTGCTCCCCAGGCCATACCGTTGGTTCCGGCAAAGATTCCGCCACCAGCCAATCCGCCAACCAGGGGATAAACGTGCGATAAGCAAGGTAATTCAGATAAGCTATGTAGCGGTTGCTTGGGTTAGACAGCTCCTGGGCAATTCTCCAGCCTTGCTGCTGGTCAGCGGGGGCAATTGCTAATTCTAAAGTATCACTTTCGTTAGATTGCAACGCTCTAATAACTTTCGCCATTGTTTTGCTCCTCTGTTCCTTAATATGATGATTTTTGATAAAATAGCTCTAGAAAATCTGCCACCATAGAATTAATGATTTTTCCCGCCTTGTCCCTGCCTAGGTAGATATCTAGCTCCGCTCCCAGCCAGCCAGCGAAATTCTCTTGCAAATCGATTTTTCCCTGACCAATCAGATCTGGGACTTGGCTGGCATCAACGCCCAAAATTCCAGCTATCTGGGTTTCATGCCGCCGCTGACCATATCGGAGGGTTAACAGATCTCTGGTGAAAGTATCTAAAGCGTTGAGCTGCTGGATTAAACCCAGCTCAATGGGTTGGCGGTAAAACCGCGTCAACCAGAGTTTGACGTAATCCTTGAGCCAATGGTCAAACGTCTTCAATAGATCAGAATGTAAATTAGCTTCGGCGGTTTCCAGTCTAGCCGCCACATCTGATGGAAAGATTTTCATCTTTTGAGCAATATTACTTATGGACATTTGCCGTCCGTAGAGAAGGGACAATAATTCTTGGTCTTGGGGAGGAATTTTCGGCAAAGATTTATCCAAAGCGGCTTGAATCAAATCCGCTCGATCGGGCGTCGCATAATCAGCCTTTAACCATTGTGACACATATTGCTTCATCCAAGTTTCGGGACTACTCAATTCAGTTAAAGTTTTTAAGAGAATTTTTTTAGATTTATTTATATGCCGATTCACCGTACATTGATTGATATTTAAATAATCCGCCACCTGCTGTTCCGTCATCCCCAAACCATAGTGCATCAGCAACATTTTCCGCCGATCGCACGGCCAGCAGGAATCCCCAATCCTAATTTCCACCAAATCATCCCCACTACTGAGAGCAGCTCTCAATGCAGCTCGCAACTTGGCCTCAACCTCAGCGGTAGCAGACTCGCCTAGCTCCGCCTCCAGACTTTGCCACATATCCGGCGATGCTTCCATTACCGGGGAACGGCGGCGAGTCCCTCCCCCTTCTCCATCTGTCGCTTCATAGCCGAAACTTTCCGTCATTTCCTCCAGAGAAGTCGCCCCCATAATTGAGTTAAACTGATTTCTCAGAGCCTGAATACACTCCTGCATCAGAGCCGCCATTTCCTCTGCCCCAATTTCTGCCCCCGCCATCACTTCCAACGGCATAGAAGGCAAATATTTTTGGGCATTGTAACTGTCCGCCGCCGCCGCAAAATCGGCATTCAGAGGTGACGGCCATCTCCCCCCAGCTTTTCTCTGGGGATTTTTAACTCGATTCAACACATATACTTCTTTAAAGCATTGGCGAGCCAAAATCATTCTAGAGATTTGCGCCTCTCCCACACCCATTTTGCTCAAAGCCTGTCGTAATTCTTTCCGACTGGTTTCGCACAAAAGCCGCCATTGGCTAGCCCTACCCACCGATGCTTCCGCTCTAATTATCTTAATTAAAATTCCCTGGATATATGTTTGAATTGTCGCTTGGCCGTCTCGCCGATAAGTCTTCAAAAAATCCACGAGCTGGTTTTGAGCATAAATTACCTGGCGGGCAATAGAAAAACCATCCTCCCAACTAATCTCCTCATACTTTTCCGCCGCATGTTTCGCCGCTCTGTCACAGGTAGGCTCCAAATAACTCGCCAAATGCGCCAAAGCTAATTCTCGGTAGTTCACCGGTTCCCAGTCCGCTCTGGGTTGGGCATCTTCTACCACCTTTTGCCGCCAAAAATCTGCCACACTCTGCCCTCGGTCCCGGCGATGGCATAACTGGGCAAAGCCTTCATCTCTGGTTTCATAGAGCTGCATATTCCGCCGCAAGCGGGGGATACATTGCCATCTGGCTCTCAGGCGTCCGGTTTGGCTATCCAGCCGCAGCTCCATGGCAAATTGCTCCCAGTTTTCCAGGCGATCGGGCAGTATCGGACTGTCAGAGCGGTTGGGAATCATCTTTTACCTAATCTACGCACAACATCTTGGGTGAGCCACCTTTTCAGGCTGCTACTTATTTAGTGGTGTCACTTCGGGCAAATTATGCACCCTTTCGGTCTATACGAGATAAATTATCTTAATTGCAAAATACCAATCTGCAACTAAAACCTAAAAAAAGGTTCGTAGCACCCTCCTTCAGCCCTCTTGCAGGTTCGTAGTTGGGCTTCAGCCCTCTTTCCCCCATCCCCCAATCCCCAGACGCATAATTTCCGACACCTCATCCCAAATAGGAATTATAGGGACATGCAGCTCTAGGGCACCGGCATTTCCCCACACCCGAACCAAAAGGACCGTGCATCACTAATGCCGGTCTTTCCTAACCCAACAAAAAGGAGCTAGAACAGGCATCATGTAAGGCTTCAGCCCACCCCACCCCAAAATCCCCAAAAAATAATTTTCCACCACGCGCATAATTTCCCACAGAGCATCACCAATAGGATATAGAGAACAATTTTGCCTACGGAACCCAAAAGTGGAGAAAGTGGGCAATGCCCGCCTTACGGTAGTTAGCCAGCAAGTTTTCCAGAAAAATTCTCGGAAAAATTCCAGGTCCATCTATTTAGTGGTGCAATCATCATGCCTACAGACTTTCGGCCCGATCGGCTAATCCTTAAATTCAAACCCAGCGTCAATGCAAGCGAAATCAGCAGCTTACAAGCAGCAATTGGCGTGACGCAGGTCACAAAAGCCGACCAATTAGGAATTGATATTTGGCAGATTCTCGAGGGAAATGTAGAACCAATTATCACCGATTATCAGGGTGATACCCGCTTCGAGTACATAGAGCCGGACGATGATACCCCAAAGACCAAAAATCCTGAAGAAAGTTTATACATGACCAATTGGCTTCATTTTCGGAGTAGCACTGAGTTGTGTGGCTCATCTTTTTTCGATGTCTGTACAGCCCATATCTTCGGTCCGTAGTAGGGGCGATTCGCGAATCGCCCCTACTACCCTACGGTCAGCCTTACGGCTACAGCCCAAAAAACGTTCCCTAGTCCGTAGTGGTCCGTGCCCAAACCAAGACCGGATTCGGTGCGGTCCCCATACTCATAACAGTGAAAAAATTTTTTTCTCATTTCTGGGGGGTTTTTCGCACGAATTTTAGCCATTTTTCGCTCCAAAGCCTTGCCTGATAAAGAATTCACGCATGTAAAAAAATTTTTTTTACCCCCTTGACAGCTATTTTTATATGAGTTACATTAATTCTAGCCAAGAAAAAAGCGTGATTTCACAAGGCACGGTTGGGGGCGCTAGGCGATAAGCTCCCTGTATCTAGCTCGTGTCAAGGCTTTGAGAGCAGCTCGGCTGGGTCACATCCCGATGAAACACAAATTTTTCCCTCATTTCCATCATTCACGTAATTGAGGAGCAGACAAATGAGGATGGCACTGGAGACCAAACCGCAAACCACCCCCTACACCCATCGCCAAGCCACGGCTGCGGATGCAGCGGAGATTGCCCCCCTGTGGGTGGCTTTTGCCCAGGAACGGACGGCGGCGGATCCTTCCATGCGGCTGCAGGGCAACTTTGATTTCGTGCAATAGGTGCAGCGGCAATTGGAAAAACCCCTTTCTTTCGCCTAGGTTTTGCAATGGAATACGGACAGTCATAGGGCGATCGGCGGCTGCTTGTTCTTGTACTGCTATGATGAAGCGCCACCCCTGGGTCAACAGCCTAGTCACAAAATCAACAATTTCATTATTAATTAACCAAGGAGTCAAATTATGCCGACTGAAAATAACGCGATAACACCCGTCGTGATAGATTTAACCGCCGTGGGTTATCAAGTTTTATCCAAACCCCAAGCAGTCGCACCCGGATTAACTTTAATTGCCACAGGTCCAGGACCCTCAACGATCAGGTTCAACGTTCCCACTAACGCGGATGCCGCGATCGCAACCAGAGCAAACCAACTTTTGCCAGGAGGCGGATTAAACCTAAATGCAACAGGTAAAGGCGTTAATGTAGGAGTTTGGGATCAAGGGCCAGTTCTCAGTACCCACCAAGAACTTGCTGGTCGTGTCACAAATCTTGATACAGGAGCGCCCTCTAATCATGCCACTCATATCGCCGGAACAATTGGCGCAAAAGGTGTGCAAACTGCAGCGAAAGGCATGGCTCCTAATGTTGGAATCATATCCCGCGATTGGAATAATGATCTCGCCGAGTTGGCCGCTGATGCCAAAAATATCACCCTTTCTATCCACCCCTATGCTCAAGCAACGGGATGGAGTGGTCTAGTTTCTGTTAATGGAGTACCCACCGATTTTTGGTCAGAAGATCGCTCGAAATTTTCCGAAGACCCCGATTTTGGACGCTATAGCTACTCTTCTCAGAAACTTGATCAGACTCTTTATAACAACAAAAGTCTGTTGAGTGTTTGGGCGGCGGGAAATGAACGGGATGATAAATTCACCGGTGCCAATGGCAACAAATATGTTGCTTATTTATCAGCTCCTCCCGGTGGTGGAACCCCTGGTTACTACTTAATAGACCCAGTTGCTGCTAATTTACCCGCACCAGGAACCGACGGTAATGCAGGCACAGGTTACAATTCCTTGCCGACAATGCAAACGGCGAAAAACTCTTTAGTTGTGGGCGCTATTGAGGATGTCACTTGGAGTAATACGGGTGCGCTCAGAGGCGGATCAATGTTGCCTTTCTCCAGTTTTGGAATGACCGATGATGGGCGACTTAAAGTGGATCTGGTCGGAAATGGGGATGATGTTTATTCATCGATCGCTACTGGTAACGATAAATATGCTTCTGACAGTGGCACATCAATGGCGGCAGCTAATATAACAGGGACAATGGCTCTGGTGTATCAGAATCACAGGGAGATGGCGGTAGGAAATTTCCCCGCTTATCGTGTCCAAAATATTAACGGCACATTCCAGCAGCGCTTCCAAGATGTCACCAAGCCCCTTAGTTCCACAATGAAAGGATTGGCGATCCATACTGCTCAAGATTTAGGCAATACTGGTCCCGATTATCAATCTGGTTGGGGTCTTCTTAACGGTCAAAAAGCAGCTACCTTCCTGGGTGATCTCAAGGCTCAAAACCAACGCGATTTATTGAAAGAAGCTACTTATACAGGTACTGCTTGGACTACTAAGATCAACTTTAATGGAACCAATCAAGATGGGATAAAAGTCACACTAGCTTGGACAGATCCCGCCCCCACCAATTTACCGGCAAGAGGGACAAATGATAGCACAATTGATAATCCTGCTTCAGTTTTGGTCAATAACTTAAACCTGTCCTTAAAAGGGCCTGATGGGACTATTTATCGTCCGTGGGTACTCGATCCAAATAACCCCTCTGCGGCAGCATCAAAAGGGATTAATAATCGCGATAATGTGGAGCAGATTTTTGTTCCACCCAATAGCCCTGCCGGTGACTATACCGTAATTGTAGAGGGTCCAGCTAATATTAAGCAAGATTTTTCCATCTTTGCTACTTCAGTTCCTCAAATTCTTCAGCAAGGTAACGCATGGGGAGATGTGCATTTTAACACTTTTGATGGAAAACCTTATGACTTTCAAGGAGCTGGGGAGTTTGTTTTAACGCGCTCTACCGTGGATGATTGGCAAATTCAAACCCGCCAAGAACTTTGGCCTACAAATCCTCGCGTATCTGTTAATACAGCTTTTTCTACTACAATGGACCACCAGAAGGTTGTCTTCGACCTAAATTTTGCTTCTAACCAACGAATCAAAATTGATGGTTATAGCCAAACCTTAAACAGTGGTCAGAGCCTAAATGTTGGCCAAAGCCGAATCACTCGCAACGGAAGTCAATACACCTTCACCTATGCAGGACCTGATCGGAAACTCTCTACTTCTGACGACGATGTAGTCACTGTTTTAGATTATAATCTTGCTTTGAATCTGAAGGTCGATCCTGCCGATCGCCGAGCCGGTATGCTTGAGGGATTATTAGGCAATGCTGATGGTGTGATTAACAATGACTTCACCCTGAACAAAGACTTCACCCCGGGTGGAGGCACAAATTTAGGCGCTAACCCATCTTGGGCTGACATACATGGGAAGTTTGGCGAAAGCTGGCGCGTGCAAGACGAATCTCTGTTTGGCACACCAGTTACGCCAACACCAGCGACTCAACCACCTGAAGTCTCCCTGGAGACTTTAGATCCCGCTGTCCGTGATGCTGCTCTCAAAAAAGCGGCTGAAGCGGGTATTCCCGAAGGTCCATTCCGTGATGGTGCTGCCTTAGACTTTGCCCTGACTGGAGATCAATCATTCATCGATGGAGCCAAACGATTTTTTGACGATTTACCTGAGTCAGCAAAAACCGTAACTCAATTTCCCCCTGCTGAGCCCATTGATCCTGCCGCTCTAGCTGATCCCGTTAATCCCGTTAATACCTTTGAACCCACCCCGTTAGCGGCTATTTCTTTAGCCTTATCTCCCAATGCAATCTCAGAAGATGGAACAGCCAACCTAGTTTACACCTTCACGCGCACGGGAGACGTTACCACTCCATTAACGGTTAACTATCGGGTTGGTGGTAGTGCCACATTTGATGCAGACTACAGTCAAAGTGGTACAACAGTTTTCACCACATCTACGGGAACGATTACTTTTGCCGAGGGCGCCAGTACAGCTACTCTCACCATTGATCCCACCAAAGATACTGTTGTCGAAAGTAATGAAACTATTGACATCTCCTTAGTAGCTGGCAATGATTACACTATTACGACACAGGATCCCATAACTGGAACCATTACTGATGGGGTTCAGCCAGATACAACAGCACCCACAACCACCAGTTTCACCCCCGCTGACAATGCTACGGGTGTGGCAGTTGCTTCTAACTTAGTCGTAAATTTCAGCGAAGCCATCCAAAAAGGCACCGGCAACATCGTCATCAAGAAAGTCTCGGATAACTCGGTGGTAGAAACCATTGCAGTTACGGCGGCTAATGTCACCGCCAGTGGCAGTCAACTCACCATTAACCCCACTAATAACCTAGCCCAAAACACCGACTACTATGTAGAAATCGCCAATGGTGCGATTAAGGATACTGCGGGGAACAACTATGCCGGTGTGACGGGCAGCACGGCTTGGAACTTCAAAACCCAAGCCAGCGCCATTGTTGGTACTCCCCGCCCGGACAACCTCACCGGAACTGCGGATCCAGACACAATCAGTGGTCTCGCTGACGATGACACACTCAACGGCGGCGATGGCAACGATATCCTCAGCGGCGGCACTGGCAATGACATCCTCGATGGTGGCGCTGACGATGACACGCTTTATGGCGGCATTGGCAATGACACGCTCTATGGCGGCACTGGCAATGACCTCCTGAATGGGAATGCGGGCAGCGATATTCTCAATGGTAACGCTGGCAATGACCTCCTCGATGGTGGTGCTGACAGTGACTTCCTCGATGGCGGCGTTGACAATGACACCCTCAACGGCGGTGCTGGCAATGACCTCCTCAACGGCGATCTGGGCAACGATATTCTCAACGGCGGCGATGATGATGACACGCTCAACGGCGGTGATGGCAATGACATCCTCAATGGTGGCGCTGGCAAAGACACCCTCAACGGCGGTGATGGCGATGACACGCTCTATGGTGGCGATCGCAATGACCTCCTCAACGGCGGCATTGGCAATGACACGCTCTATGGCGGCATTGGCAATGACCTCCTGAATGGGAATGCGGGCAGCGATCTGCTCAGTGGTAACGTAGGCAATGACCTCCTCGATGGTGGTGGTGACAATGACACGCTCTATGGCGGCGCTGACGATGACACCCTCAACGGCGGCGCTGGCAATGACCTCCTCAACGGCGATCTGGGCAACGATATTCTCAACGGCGGCGAAGACGATGACACGCTCAACGGCGGTAATGGCAATGACCTCCTCAATGGTGGCGCTGGCAATGACCTCCTCAACGGCGGTGATGGCAATGACCTCCTCAACGGCGGCGCTGGTGATGACCTCCTGAATGGTGGTGCGGGCCGAGATACGTTAACTGGTAGTACCGGTGCGGATAATTTTGTGTTCCAGTTTGGTCAATCCACGGTAGCGGCGAGCGATCGCATTACCGACTTGGCCATTGGCACGGATAAAATCGACCTCCTCACTCAAGGCGGAGCCGCGATGAGTGCCCCCACCAGCTTTAGTCGTGCGGCCAACAATGCTGCTACCACTTTAGCCACTGCTCTCACTCAAGTGTTTACCGATGCCAATGGAGCCTTAGCTGGCAACCAAGCTCTTGGACTTAATAGTGCTGCTTTGTTTGTGGCGACAAATTCCGGCATTGCGGGTACTTACCTAGTGGTGAATGATGCTACTGCTGGTTTCCAATCTGATAACGATTTAGTGGTCAATATAACCGGATATACGGGGACGTTACCGGCTATGGGGGCTATTACACCGGGCAGTTTCTTTATCTAACCATATTCCGAGGGGGGTAGGGCGTGAGGCCGATCGCGCTTTTTCCCCAAGCAAAGAAACCGGGTTTCTTTTGTCTTCAAGCAAAGAAACCCGGTTTCTTTTATGAATATCAGAGTTCGTCGGGTGGGCAGCACTGCCCACCCTACTATAGTTACCGCTTCTTGTTATTCATATAAATATAAATTAATTGTAAGGGCGAAGCACCCCGGTAATGGGTTGTCGGTTGAAGGCGACAGACTCAACCGCCGGTGTGCTTCGCCCCTACATAATGCTGTGCTTGGATTTGTCCTTTGGTGGGATAGCACAACGTTATTGGGCGAAGCATTCTGGTGTAGGGGCGAAGCATCCCGCCATTGGTGTTATTGCTGTTACCCAAATATTTCTGACGGGATGCTTCGCCCTGGCTAGGAAATTGATGGACATCGAGCTAAATATCTGGATCTATCCCTAACTCGCGCAAGCGTTGAGCTAACCGATCGGCCCGTTGAGCCTCCTGGGAGGCCCGTTGAGCTTCCTGGGAGGCCCGTTGAGCTTCCTGGGAGGCCCGTTGAGCCTCCTGCAAGGCCCGTTCAGCCTCATATTTAACCTTTTCTTCAGGTGTCAAATACCGTTTGCCCTCTGCATCATACCAATACAGCCATTCTCGCGTTACCCCAGAATAATTGCCCCTCTCACAACCAATTCCTAAACCGATTTCCGGCATCCAAACTGGATTTCCTGACTGTAATTCATACTTACCATTGACTAACTTATGGACTTCCAAATGTGGTTTGCGGCGACGACGGGAGGAATAAATGACGTAATAAAGTATGCCCAACTCTTGATAGTCGGCTAATTTTTTGCTGTATTCCTTCCGATAGTTTTGGGAAACGACTTCTAGCACCAAAGTTGGGACGACATTTTCATCCCACAACACATAGCTGGGACGTAATTCTTCATCATAAAACCGTTCCACGCCTAAACTTAAGAAAGCATCAGGCACGATCGCGGGTTGGTCAGGGTCATAATAAATGCCCATATCGATGCCAAAAAACCAATCCATGCGTTCTGCCCAAAGGATGAGCAAAATTGCCTTTAGCAACCCTGGTATTAATTCTTGCAGCTCGTTATCCACAGGTGTTTCATCAGAATCAGGTAGTTCTTCGGCAGAGGGCAAGTATCTCGGTAGCTGGTGCTTTAACATAGCAGCTTTCCCTACAACTCACTCAGATTACAGGTTTTAATTTTATCAAATTTTTTGGTTAAATTGTAGGGGCAATTGATGAATTGCCCGAAAATTGGGCGAGTGCCCAAAGAAGTTCGTAGTTGGGCTTCAGCCCTCTTTCCCCCGTCCCCCCGTCCCCCCGTCCCTCCGTCCTTACAGGGGCAGGTTTTTTAGATTCAAGAAGTATTGAGGCCAAGTGGAGTGGGATGACCAGGCCAAGGTTGAGGAAGTAACGAGGGCATCCTAATTGGCTGACCATTGAGTAAATCCGCCA
>Ga0073934_10003214_pt1 | contig 30871 bp, 29 predicted proteins | sample LarsenN4metaG_FD_76834 | JGI IMG/M metagenome (GOLD analysis project Ga0073934, IMG submission 76834) | Hot spring sediment bacterial and archeal communities from British Columbia, Canada, to study Microbial Dark Matter (Phase II) - Larsen... ...
CGAGAGGTGACAGGTGGACCTGGGCCACATCGAGGCCTTCGTGCAGGTGGCGAACCACCGCAGCTTTAGCAAGGCGGCCGTGGCCCACTTCCTCACCCAGCCTTCGATCACCGCCCGCATCCAGTCGCTGGAGCGCGAGCTGGGCGAGGGCATCACCGCCCTGGCTGCTGAGGCCGACAAGTTCCGGGCCGCGCTCGTGCGCGCCTACAGCCAGGAACTCGATGCCAAGGCAACCGAGGTCGCCGAAGTGCTGCGCCCGCTGTTTCCCGATGAGATCAACCCCATCAACAGCCAGCGCACGGACCGGGCACTCAATCTCGCCCGGCAGTCGAAGGACTGCACGGCGCTCCATGCACGCATCGTTGAGTTGGAGGGCATCCGCTGGGCTGATCAACCGCGTTCGAACAATCCCAGCCAGTGGGATGGCGAGCTGCTCACCGCGGTCGAGTCGTTGCTCAGATTCGGGGAGAATAGCTGAGCGATGTCCGGCCGCACTCAGAGTTATTGCCTTTCACCGGCGCTCGAGCTTCTGCGCCGCTGTGGAGTCAAGGGGGGCGGGCTGAGCGCGACTCTCGCCGGGGTCAGCAGGCTCGCCCCCCGCGATTTCGCCGTAAAATCGCGATTCCACCATTGTGAAGGCCGGAAGGCCTTTTGGGGCCTCCGAGCGTTGCACGACCCAATATTTGCGTTGCACGGGGCCGCCTGACGCCGCGGCTGCACAAACTAGACGCCCGTTTTTAACAGGTTCCGATGTCTAACGTATTGCAATACCAAGCCTGCTCCCAATTTCTGGCCAGCTTGCTGAATATTGGAATGTCGATGACGTATCTTCGGGAAGTCGTGGAAGAGGCCTACTGGAAGCTGCTCGTTAATCCAGCGATCACCAAGTGGGAGGACACTTCGCCATACGGACTGCACGGGGGGCCGGCGCTTGAGATCATCGCCCAGGCACTGCCTGACCTTGCTACAAAAGACGATTTGTCGGATGCCGCTCAGCTGGAGATGATGAATCTCATATATTGGGCTTCCGCGCGGCAACATGATGCTTCTCCTGCAGCACAGAAGGCGCGCAAATTGAGCGTTGCATCTGCATTCCGAGTGGGGGTGTTCATGGCCCTCGCCTTCCGCGCGGGTGTCTATGAGAGCAAGCGCGCTGTTTTGCGTGGCCTGGTCATGGAGGTGCTCCGATGAGGGGCGGAGCCAGACTGAGACAAGCCGCCAACTGGGGCAAGATCGGCTCGTTGCCCTTCTCTGTGCTGCTCGACCTCTGCGCCCGGATGCGGCGTGGCGACAACGCCGCCGATATTCTCTCCTGGCTCAACGCGCTGCCGATTGTCAGGACGCGCTTGCTCGCGCAGTTTGGCGGACGCACGAAAGAAATTCGCTCGGATGACCTGGCCAAATGGCGGCAGAGCGGGCTGCAAATCTACCTGCGGCATCAGGCGCAGGCTGCGCCAGGCGTGCCCGTCAGCGCGAAGATTTCACTTCATCGGAAGGGCAAGATCGCGCGCTTGCCCTACCAGATTCGGCACGAGGTCAATCAACGTCTGCTCGACGGCAAGAGCGGGCGTTCAATCGTCGCCTGGTTGAACGGGCAGCAGGCGGTGCTCGCCCGACTCGACATGTATTTTGATGGTTCACGCATCAACGCGCAGAATCTCAGCACCTGGAAGCGCGGCGGATTCCAAGACTTCCTGCGGGCATTGAAAACCACTCATGAGTGTGCCTGATCAAACACCCGCTTTCACAGCTTCACGCATAGCCGACCTGCTTGGGCAGGACCGCCGGACGATCCGCGAGCAAATGGAGGCCATACCAGATTCCCAGGCGCGTTTTGTCATGATCAAGGGGCAGCCTGCACGGGCGTGGCCGGTGGCTGCGCTGCCGGCCGCGCTCCGTGAAAGGCTTGAGGATCTGGCCGATGTTCATTGCTACGGTCGCAATCCTGCATCGGTCGAACGCTTCCTTGTGAACGGCCGGCGCCGTTGGCGACCAGCATTGCCCATCGGCAAGCTGCCGCAGGCGCAAATCGAGCTTGCGCGAACACGCTGCAAGGCCCTTGCGCCGGTGTTGCGGGAAATGTGCGGCCAGCCCGTGGCCGGCATCATCAGCGCCGCCCTGCCTGCATGGCGGTCCGTAGGCGGATACGACGTAAACGAACGGACCATGCGGCGCTGGATCGAGCGCGCCATCGTGCGCGACTTCGGTTTCAACGATTGGGATCGCTGGGAGATCTACCTCGACAACGAGATCACCAGCATCTCTCACGAGCCGGACACCACGGCGGCACGGCTCCTTGATACGCCGCGCCTTGAGGAAATGATTGCAGCGGTCTCTCAACCCTCGGCGCTCAAACTGAGTGAACAAACGCAGGTCTGGGCCGCTGCAATGAATGACACCTCCGTCTTGATTTCGGCAGGTCACAGCGCGGCAGAGGCACAGCGCACGATCCTGCGGGTGCTCGCAATGTCCGGCCTGGCACTGGCCAGAAGCTCCAATGCACTTCGCGTCAGCTATCGGCGCAAGTGGGCCGCGTGGCAGGCTGGCGGTGGCCGGCTTGACGCCATTGTCGACCGCCGTGCTGCCGCTGCCCGTTCACGCAAGTTTGCGCTGCCGACATGCGACATCCTCACTCTGATTAAGTCGGCTCGGCAGCACGGCGGGCAACTTTCCTGTGCCTACCGCGAGGCACATCGGCTCGGCCGACTCTCACAGGAAACATTGGCGCGGTTTCCGATCCTGCCGACAGACAAATCTTTCGTGCCGCATTCAATTCGTCGGGCGGTGATGCCATTCCTGGCACCGATTGCGATCAACGGGCTCGGTTCGCGAGCGCGCCGACTTAACGGACCGCATATTGTGCGCACCTGGGAAAGCGTAGATGCTGGCGACGTATTCGAGTTCGATGACCTCACCTTGCCGCTTTATTGGTGGATCGAGAATCCGACCTATCCATCAGGTTTCTACTTTGGGGCGGGGCAGGTGTTGCTGGCCGTAGATTCAAAGACGGGCTATATCCTATCGTGGATTCTGATCGCTCGACCGGGCTACAACGCACGCGACATCATCCGCATCGTCCGCGAGGTGCATGATGCCTACGGCCTGCCCAAACAACATCTGCTGTTTGAGCGCGGCATCTGGAAAAACGCCAAGATGATCTCCGGCGAGCCGTCCGAGCGGGACAAAGGTAAGATCTGCGAAGGTCTGGCCAGCATTTGGCCGGTGCGTCATACGACCACGCCGACAGGCAAGGCAATTGTCGAACGGACCTTCGGCTTGATGCAGGACCGGATGGAGCATATTCCCGGTTACACCGGGCGCGACATGCGCAAAGACTGTCCGCAAGCTACGCACGAAGCGATTGCGGCGGTGAAGAGCGGCCGGGAACACCCTTCGAAGCACTTTCTGCACGCCAGCCAGGTAATGAGTCTGCTGGAGCAAATTGCCGCGTCGATTAACGACGAGCCACTGGGCATCCGCACCAAGCGCATCCCCGGGCAATCTCCGCGCCAAGCCTTCGCGGCGCGTGAAACGGCTTCGATGCAATACTTCCCGCCAGAGGCGGAGCACCTGTTCAAAACGCACCGGCTGGAGCAAAAGGTCACGATCGAAGGAATCCGGTTGCCGCCCAGCCTGGATGGAGCGGTCTATCGCAGCGAAGCCACCGGAGCGCTGATTGGGCAACGCGTGCTCTGCTGGGTTGACCCGTTGGACTTGTCTTCGATCTTCGTCACCGATCTTGACGGCAACCACCCGCGATTGGTTGAGAGGGCAGAGGTTGTCGATGCCCATCGCGGCGGGGAAGTCCTGGCCCGCGCCAGGAGACAGAGCGCCGATCATATGCAGTTCGTGGATGTTCTGGCGCGAGCTACCAAGACGCAACTGAGGCCGACCGATTTCCGGCCCGTGCTGGTTGATGGCGTGTCTCGTCACTTGGGTGCGGAAATGCGCCAGCAAAAGCAGGCACACGCTGCCAGACAACGGGCTGCCACCAGCCTGTCCCGGCAGTTCGACAAATTGTCGTCAAGGCACGGTCTCAACGTGCCCAAGCCCGCAGAGCCGGATCGGCTGCGTGATATGGTTGCTGGACTCCAGGTCACTGACGAACACTGGCGCGAGGTCGAACGCCGTGCGCAAGAGGATGTCGAGCTATGAGCACTCGTCATGCAGCGGCTGGCGGCCAATTGCGACAAGAGCGGTTTGCTTCAAGCGAAGCATACAAGACCAGCCTGGGCGGGCTCCTCGTGGCCAAGAGGTGCAGCGTCCTTGCTGACCGCGAGCTGTCGGACCTGATCTGGTTCATCCAGGACCAATCGCTCGCTGATCCTTATGCCTTAGGCCACCGCGCCGGTTCGGTCGAGGCCCTTGCAAGGGCCTTGCTCCAGGAGGCGGGCTTTCAGCCGGAGAAATGGACGGTTATCTCAGATTGGAGCGCGGGTGGTGCGCCCGACAGATGGGAGGAATTGACGCCTGCTGGCATCGAGGAAGCGTGCCGGTCGAAGGCCAAAGAGCTGGCTCGCGCGCTCTGCGATCTGGCGCTTAACCCAGAAGCCGTGCCGGCAGAAATGCCAGGCCTGGATCGAACCTGGCGGTGTGTCCTCACCACCTACCGCGACAAGTGCAAGCAGACTGTGAAGCTCGGTCTGGCACCCACGAGTGCCGCCAAAGATGTGGCCCGCACGCTCCACTTTTCCCGCGAAACGGGCAAACCCTCGCTCGTGCTGGCGCGGGCTAGAATCGGGAAGAGTGCCGCGGCCAAGGCGTTCTGCGCAGGCTCCGGCGGGCTGGCCCGCTACGTCCTTACGCCGGAGGACAATGACATGGTAAGCCTGTATCGCGCCTTTGCGAAGGCGCTGGGCGTGGCCGATAGCCCGTCCAAAAAACCTGCCGATGTGCGCGAGTTGGTCGAGCGCACGCTTGTATCATCCAAGTTGCTCCTGGTGCTCGACGAGGCGCAGAACCTGTTCAGTGGCGCCCTGCGCATGAGCAAACAGCCGCAGCGTGTTTTATGGCTACGGCGGCTGATCGACGCAGGCGTGCCTATCGCGTTGGTTGCCTTGCCCGAGTTCGAGCAACGGGTGGAGCGTTGTGTGAGGCACCTGGGGTGGGATTCGGCTCAGATTACCGATCTGATTTGCAAGAAGACCGTCTTGCCGGACCGACTGAGCGCGGCGGACTTTGAGATGCTCGTTGCCCGACTGGCTGTTGATGTCAGCGCCGCATCGAAGAGGCGCATTGCCGCGGCGGCCAATGCACAACACGGCGCGCAATACGTCGTTGATGTGCTTGAGGTGGCACGCCACAGTGCGGCCAAGGCGGCGCGGCCAAGGCCTTCGGATCAGGACGTATTGGATGCCATCGGCGACCGCCCGACATTTCCGGCCGTTGTGGCGAAGACGCCCCGCAAGTGGCCTGCTAGGATCGCTCCGGACGACGCTTTAAGCCCATCGAGTCCAGTGTCTGCACCAGGCGCGCAGAGCCCGCGCAGGGAGATTGCGCCAGCGCTGCAAGAGACTCCCGCCGGTTGAATTTCCAGTTCATTTGAGCCTGTTGCTGTCTCGGCGTTACAGCTGGGGCAGCCGCTGCATTGGCCTGATATTCGGCCCTTTTTGACATGCTCCGCGTTTTTGCGAACATGTTTGCCGCACGGTTACATGCTCGGCAAAGGCTGGTGCTCAGGGGGGGACTCGAACCCCCACGCCTTACGGCACACGCACCTCAAACGTGTGTGTCTACCAATTCCACCACCTGAGCGGATAACCAGCGAGGAAGGCGCAATAAGGTAAACGCCTCCGGGCTTGTAAAGCCCCGAAATGCGCTTGCTTCGCCCTCGGGGGCTGGGACACTCCGCCTCTTCGCGTCACCTGACCCGTGACGCGGAACATCAAGCAACAATACCGACTCCCACCGGGTAACCACGCCCGTTTTTCCGCAGTTTACATGGACGACACCAAGCCCGCCCAAGAAGGCAACGAGCCGGGGTTGAACAAAATCGACCTCAGCGCCTTGCAGGATTTCAGCTTCGGCACCCAATGGACCGAGGTAAAACCGGTCTCCCCGCAGCGCCGGGAACGCGACTTCGAGCGCGGTCACCGTGAGCGGCGTGGGGACGGTCCCGGTCCGGGCGGCGACGCGAAGCGCGACCGCCGGGGCTTCAAACGTCCGGCCGGCGCCCCCGCGGGCCCCGGGGATGCAGCCGGTCCCGGCCAGCGACCTGACCGGGATGAGCGTCCGCGCGGCGATGGTTTCCGTGGCGGACCGCGCCGGGATTTCCGGGGCGGCGACCGCCGCGATTTCCGCGGTGGTGAGCGGGGCGACTACCCGTCGCAGGACCGTGCGCCTTACGTCAGCCCGTATTTCAACGTCACCATCTATCCTGAGGATGCCGGATTCGCCGCGATGGTGAAGGCCGTGCGCGCCTCCTGCCGCACCTTCCAGCTTTTCGAGATCACCAAGGCCGTGCTTGAGAAGAACGAGCGCTTCGTGATCGTGGTCCAGCGCAAGCCCGCCCAAGGGGAGCGCCCGGCCACCCCGGCTCCCTCCGAGGGCGCGGAGCCGCCCGCTGGCGAATCGCCCAAGCGTGAGAAGCTGCCGCCGCTCTACTATTCCGTGCCCGATCATCTGCCCTTCGACACCGAAGAGGCGGCCATCGCATACGTGCTCAAGAACCACCTGGCGCTGTTCTTCGACACCCAGGAAGTCGAGATCGACCCGCCCAAGGGCAATTTTCCGATCATCAACAAGTGCGGCATCACGGGAGAGCTGCTCGGTCCGCCGAACTACCACCGTTACCAGCAGATCATCCAGCAGCACCACGCCACGCGGCTGGGCCGCATGTCGTTCGAGCGTTTCCGCGACAGCATCACCTCCGTGCGCGAGCCGGAGGTTGTCCAACAGTGGCTGGACAAGATGAAGAAGGCCACCCGTTACATCTGGAAGGGAGTGCCGCCCAAGGGCACAAAGTCCACCCCGCCGATGCCCGTGGCGGAGAAACCCGCGGAGGCCGCCTCTGCGGCTCCTGCGCCGGCCGAACCGGCGACGCCAGCCGCGGAGTCAACGCCCGCTCCGGAGCAGCCGGTCCAGACCGCTCCGACAGCGGAGGCTCCCGCACCCGCCGCCGAGGCCGCCCCGGACAAGCCGGTGGTGACCTTTGACTCCCTCGACGAGGCCCGGGCCCACCTGTTGGCCGAGGGCAAGCATGCCGTCGTGCGGGCCGTCGAGCACGTGCGGTTCCATGGCAAGAACGTCGCCCTCATCCCGCCCGGCGAGATCCGCCGCGCGGTCGAGGGACACATCGAGCGCCAGCGCAAGTTCCCGCTCGACACCGCCAATGCGCTCCGCGGCCGCCTGCGCCGCGAGGGCTTCACGATCTTCAAGAAGGGCGCGCGCGGCGTCTCCTACGTTTGCGCGGTCAAGCGCCGCTTCCGCGTGCCGGGCCAGGTGTTCTCCGAGAGCATCACGGCGCTCATCGATTTCATCGAGAAGCATCCGATGATCCACGTGCGCGACCTGCCCAAGGCGCTTCTCGGCATCGATGTCGCCGCCGCGCTGGCGGCCACCCCGCTGCCGGAGGGCATGCCGGTCTCGCAGGCCCCGTTCGCGGTGCTGCCCGCGGAGCAGGCCGACAAGCTCAGGAAACTCGGCAACGACCTGCGCTGGCTGGTCAGCGAGGGCTACGTCACGGAGTTTTCCGACGGCAAGCTCTTCGCCGCGCCGCCGATGGCCCCGCAGGCGGCGAAAAAGGCCGAAGCCGGCGAGGAAGAGCACGACCCGGTGGACTTCCCGGAGGCTCCTGCCGCCGTTGAAACCACCGAGGGTCGGCCGCCCGCCGCCACGGCGGACACGTCGGCCCAACCCGAAACGCCACCTGCGGGCGACCCGGCACCGGCTGCCGATCCCGCGGCCACCGAGCCGCCGAAGCCCGAAGGCCAGACCTGATTTGACGAGCCCGCTCCCTGAGCGGGCTTTTTATTTCAGGACAACGCGGTGCCGGTCGCCTTCGACGATGGAGAGCGTCAGGTGCCAGGCGTCCGGGGCCAGCCATCCCGCGATCTTGTCGGGCCACTCGACCGCGAGCACCCAGGGGCTGACGAGGAATTCGTCGAGCAGCAGGGACTCGACCTGTCTGGCATTCTCCAACCGGTAGGCATAGAGATGCACGAGGCGGGTGCGCGGTCCGCGATGCACGGAGTAAATCGCAAAGGTCGGGCTGGTGACCGGCTCGCTGATGCCCAGGCCCTGCGCCAGGCCCTGCACGAAGGTGGTCTTGCCGACGCCCATGTCGCCGTGCAGCGCGAGCGTCGTGTCGGCGGGAAGTGCGCCCGCGAAATCGGCCGCGAGCGCGCGCGTGGCCTCGGCCGAATCGGTCGTGACCCCCGAGCGGAGCCTAGCGCAGATGTTCGTAGCCATGGAGGGAGGCCCAGTCGATGTTGCCGGGCGCGAGCCGGCGGGCGAAGTGTCCGAGCAGGTGCAGCGGGGTCCGGAAGCGCCGGTGCCAGCGGTGGGTGAAGGCCAGCTCATCCACGCCGCGGATCGCGAACAGCAGCTCGTAATCTTCGCCGTCGCACACGGCGTGCATCCAGGAGGGGCGGCCGGTGCGCCGGGAGGCGCGCCGGGCGGCGGGGCTGACGGGGATCATCTGAGGCCAGATCGAGGCGACGGCGCCTTTGGGGGTAAGAGTGGCGAGGTCCTTGGCGAGGCCGTCGCTCACGTCGATCATGGCGACCACCTCCGGGCGTTGGGCCAACCAGGCGCCTTCCGCCAGCCGGGGGGTGAATTTGAGGTGATGGCCGGAACGCGAGCCGCCGAGCTGTCCGGTGACAAAGATCGCATCGCCGCAGCGGGTTCCCCGGCGGGTGATGACGCGGGGTCCGGCCGCCTCACCGTGCAGGGTCAGAAAAGCGCCGAAAAACCCCGGGGCGGCCTGCGTGATGTCGCCACCGACGATCTTGACGCGATGCCGCCGGGCCTCGGCGGCGAGGCCCAGGTAGAAGCCGCGCAGCCAGGTGCGGTCGGTGTTGCCGCCCATCGCCAGGGAAAGAACAGCCGCGCGGGGCCTCCCGCCCATCGCGGCGATGTCGCTGAGGTTGCGCTTGAGGAGCTTGGCGCCGACCTGCCGCGCGGTGGCGCGGTCGTCGAAGTGTTGCCCGTAAATCACGGGGTCGGTGGTGACGAGTTGAGGGCAAGGGGAGGGCGGCAGCACGGCGCAGTCGTCGCCCATGCCGTAAGGCGCCCGCGGGGCCACGTCCCCGAGCCAGCGGCGGATATGCCCCAGCAACTCAATCTCCCCGCAGGCCGCGACGGATTCAGCACGACTGGTGGTGAAGAGGGGCATGTTCAAGCGGTCACGCCCAGCATGAGCAGGCAGACGGTGTTCAGGTTGAACAGCGCGTGCGCGAGAATGGGCACGCGCACATCGCCGGATTTTTCATAGGCCAACGCCAGCGCCGCCCCGAGCACGGCGAGGGGAACCACGCCCGCGAGGTTCGCGTGCGATACGCCGAAGAGCAGTGAGGAGGCTGCCAGGGCGATGGCGCGGCCGAAACGCTGGCGGCCAAACCGGTAGAGCCCGTGGCGGAACAGCAACTCCTCGTTGATGGGCGCCACGACACAGGCCATCACCACCAAGCCGGCCATGATCCAAGGCGACTGGATGTTGGCGAAGATCGCGATGATCTCCTGCGGCTCGACGGGTTGCCCGAACCAGCGGAGCAGGGCGAGCCAGCCCCATTGGAGGGCGAGGATGGCCGGAAGCGCGCAGAGCAGCGTGCCGACGGCAACGGGGAAGGCGGCCCGCCGGGGTTTGGACGCATCCCCCGGGGCGGGGACGTCGGATGAATCGAAGTCCCCGCGCAACATGCCGCGCAGATGGTGCCACACCGGCCAGCCCAGCAGCGCGATGCCGTGGAAACCCGCACCCGTCAGCAGGACCAGGAGAGCCTTCTCGTCGGGATGTCCCTTCAGGGATCCGGCAAAAGATGAATAAAGGGTGAGCTGACCGGTAAGTCCGAAGAGGAAAATCAGCACGACCAGCAGGCCGACTTCGGCGGGACTGACATGCCAATGGGCGAGACGATTGGTCTGGAACCAGCGCCGGCGCACGTCAGGCAAAGCCAGCGCCCGCAGCAGCAACGCTCCGCCCGCCAGCACGAAAACGAGCTGCAGCGCCTGAGCGACGGCCTGGGCCTGGAACGACGGCATCCCCGCCACGAAAGGCGACTTCACCCCTGAAGGGAAACCCGAAGTTTGAGACTGATCGCAGCGCGTGGTGGCTATTCGAGCCTCAGTGGGTCAGCGAGCTTGCTCGCGCCCAAGCAGCGCCCGCAAGCGGGCTGGCCCACAGCGCTCCTAGGACAACCAGCGCAACAACGCGCTGCCGATGGCGTAGAGGATCACGAGGGCGAGGCAGAGGGTGGCGAACAGCAGGGCCCAATGCGGGGCGAAGCGGGTTTCCGCGGTCCTTTCGGGCTTCGGCTGCGAACGCGGAAAGAGCGCGGCGACGGCCGGGATGACAAACATGGCGGTGAAGGCGGCGAATATCCACTTGCCATCCTCCCCGGCGCGCCAGGTAAACCAAGTCATGTAGCCCGCGGCGAGACCGGGCACGAGAAGCACCGCGGGAACGAGAAACCGGGCGCGCATGGACTGGGGAGGTGGCTAACGCTTCTTGCCGTTGAGGGGCTCGATGTTGAGGTAGGTCTTGGCGAGCATCTGCGACTCGTAGAACTCGACCAGGCGCACGCCTTCGCGGGGCTTGATGAGGTCCTTCTTCGTGGCGTGGTCGATCTGCTGCTTGATGCGGCGGCACAGCTCCTCCCACTGGTATTGCACGCCCTCGATGACGTCGGCGATGCGCGAGCCGGCGAGGGCCTCCTCGATGTAGAAGCCGTTGGGCTCATCGTCCTCGAGGAAGACGTGGACCTCGTTGACGCGGCCGAAGAGGTTGTGGAGGTCGCCCATGATGTCCTGGTAGGCGCCGGTGAAGTAGATGCCGAGGTAGTAGGGCTCGCCGTGCCGGAGCGGGTGGACGTTGAGGTAGTCCTTGGTGTCCTGCAGGTCGATGAAGCGGTCGATCTTGCCGTCGGAGTCGCAGGTGATGTCGACGAGGATGGCGTTGACGGAGGGTTTCTCCTTCAGGCGGTGGATCGGGGTGACGGGGAAGAGCTGGTCGAGCGACCAGTGGTCGAGGAGGGACTGGAAGACGGAGAAGTTGCAGACGTATTGGTCGGCGAGGAGCCGGTTCATGTCGTGCAGCTCCTCGGGCTGGTAACCGGCCTTGGCGCCCTCCTGGTTGATCTTCTCGCAGATCTGCCAGAAGATCTGCTCGGCGGCGGCGCGGTTCTCGAGGTCGAGGTAGCCGAGGTTGAAGAGGGAGAAGGCCTCCTCCTTCTTCTGCAGGGCGTCGTGGTAGCGTTCGAGGCGGCCGAGCTTGGCCTTGTTCTTGAGCAGGACCTCGAGGTCGTTGACGACCTTGTGCTTGGACTTGGGCTGGTGCTTCTTGCCGAGGGACTCGCGCTTGTTGATGCGCTCGAAGACCTCGACGATGAGCATGGAGTGGGGGGCGGCGACGGCGCGGCCGGACTCGGAGACGATGTCGGGCACGGGCACGCCGGAGGCGGTGCAGATCTCGCGGATGTTGAAGACGACGTCGCGGGCGTATTCCGCCAGCGTGTAGTTCATCGACGACTCGAAGTTCGTGCGCGAGCCGTCGTAGTCGATGCCGAGGCCGCCGCCGACATCGAGGTAGCCCATGGGGAAGCCCATCTTGGCAAGCTGGCAGTAGAAGCGCGCGGCCTCGGTGACGGCGGCCTTGATCGTGATGATGTTCGGCACCTGCGAGCCGATGTGGAAATGCACGAGCCGGAGCGACTGGGTGAGCTTGGCGGCGCGCAGCTTCTCGACCGCGAAGAGGATCTCGGCGGTGTTGAGGCCGAACTTGGCGTTGTCGCCCGTGGAGAGCGCCCACTTGCCCTCGCCGCGGGTCTGCAGCTTCACGCGGAAGCCGATCATGGGTTTCACGCCGGTCTCCTTCGCGATGCGGATGATGGCGTCCACCTCGGACAGCTGCTCGACGACGATGATGATCTTCTTGCCCAGCTTGCGGCCGAGCAGGGCGAGGCGGATGTAGTCGGGGTCCTTGTAGCCGTTGCAGATGATGAGGCGCTGCGTGCCCTCGTGCATGGCGAGGGCGATCATCAGCTCGGGCTTGGAGCCGGCCTCGAGGCCGTAGTTGTAGTCCTTGCCGGCGGTGACGATCTCGTCGACGACCTCGCGGAGCTGGTTGACCTTGATGGGGAAGACGCCGCGGTATTCGCCCTTGTAGCCCTCCTCCTTGATGGCCTTGGCGAAGAGCTCGTTGAGCTGGACGACGCGGTGCCGGAGCTTGTCCTGGAAGCGGATGACGAGGGGGGCCTTGAGGCCCATGCCGACGGCCTCGTCGACCACGTCCATCACCCGGATGCTGCGGCCGTCGGCCAGGGGCTGGACCTGCACAAAGCCCTCGCTGTCCACGGAGAAGTGGTTGGTTCCCCAGCGCTTAAAACCGTAATGTTCCTCGGACTGTGCGGCCGACCAGTTGGTTGCTGCTTTGGTCTTCAATTCTCGAATGAAAATGGGTCAGGGATTGGCTTGCTTTTGGGAAATGCGATCTGCTTATTCGCCCTTTTCCATTTTTCAAAACCACCGAAGACGCAATGACTAAAATGTCCGCGCTCCTGTTCGCCCAAGCCCAGCCGGCCCAGCCCTCGGGCGCCGCCATGCTGTTCCAACTGCTGCCGTTCATCCTGATGTTCGCGGCGATGTATTTCCTGCTCATCGCCCCGCAGCGCAAGAAGCAGAAAGAGCACGAGAAGATGCTCACCACGCTCAAGCCCGGCGACGAGATCCTCACCACCGGCGGCATCTTCGGCACCATCACCAGCGTGAAGGACGACCGCTTCATCGTGCGCGTCGGCGAGAACAACCAGAAGGTCGAGCTCGCCAAGGGCTTCGTCCACGGCCTCGTCAAGAAGGCCGAGTCCTCCTGAGTCGCGACCCCGGCGGCACCACCCCGCCGCCCGCGTGTCCCCGGGCACGCACCCCTTTAACAACCAACACCCATGCTCAGCCGCAACCTCTCGAAATTGATCCTCACGGCCGTCATCACGCTGTGGGCGGTCTTTTCCCTCCTGCCGCTGGAAGATCGCGACTTCGGTCAGTTCATCCGCGGGGAAGCCACCGCCAAGCAGGCGGAGTTCAACCAACTCGTCGCCCGGGCCGACCAATACGTGGCCGCCCGCCAGGCCCCCAGCCTCTACGTCGCGCTCCGGCAGCTCACCCGCGCCGAGCGCATCGACCTGCTCCAATTCTTCCCGGACCTGAACGTCGGCGACGTGAAAAACGTCGAGCGCCGCAACGACCTCATCCTCGAGCACCTGCTCAAGGAGTCCAAGGCCAAGCTCCAGCTCGGCCTCGACCTCAAGGGCGGCGTCGCCGTCACCCTCGAGGCCCCCGAATCCGAACTGGCCAACGCCGATGAGTTCGAGCGCCGGGCCAAGCTCGAGAAGGCCGTCGACATCATCGGCCGCCGCATCAACGGCCTCGGCGTCACCGAGCCGCTCATCCGCCCCGTCGGCGACCGCCGCATCGAGATCCAGCTCCCCGGCGTGAACACCAAGGACGACCCCGAGGTTGTCAACGCCATCAAGAAGCCCGCGCGCCTGGACTTCCGCCTCGTGCTCGAGGGCACCGGCGCCTTCAACGAGCCGCCCCGCGACGTCCCGCCCGGCTATGAGATCATGCCGATGGAGGAGGAGGAGAAGGCCACCGGGCGCACCTACACCGTCTACTACATCGTCAAGGTCCGCCCGGAGATGAGCGGCGAGAACGTCAGCAACGCCGTCGCCCGCATCGACGAGATCGGCGCCTTCCAGGTGCACCTCAGCTTCAACAGCGACGGCGCCAAACAATTCGGCAACGTCACCACCGCCAACGTCGGCCGCCTGCTCGGCATCGTGCTTGACGGCCGCCTCTACTCGGCCCCGCGCATCAACGAGCCCATCACCGGCGGTTCCGCCCAGATCACCGGCCGTTTCTCGCAACGCGAGGCCCTCCAGCTGGCCAACGTCCTCAACAACCCCCTCGACGTCTCGCTCAAGGTCGTCGAGTCATACGAGGTCGGTCCCACCCTGGCCAAGGACGCCGTGGACAGCGCCACCAAGGCCTTCATCATCTCCACGTCGCTGACGATCCTCTTCATCGTGTTTTTCTACACGACGGGCGGCTTCCTCGCCTGCATCGCGATGTTCGCCAACGTGCTGATCATCCTCGGCGTCATGGCCAACATCGGCGCGACGATGACCCTGCCCGGCATCGCCGGCATCGTGCTCACCCTCGCGATGTCCGTGGACTCGAACATCCTCATCTTCGAGCGCATGCGCGAGGAGCTGAGGCTCGGCAAGTCGCTCAAGGCCGCCCTCGAGGCCGGTTTCGACAAGGCCTTTTCCGCCATCTTCGACGGCAACCTCACCACGCTCATCACCGCGGTGGTGATGTGGGTGCTCGGCACCGGCCCGGTCAAGGGCTTCGGCGTCACCCTGACCATCGGCATCTTCACCACGATGTTTGCCGCGCTCGTCGTCAGCCGCCTGCTGCTGGAGGCGGTCATCCACACCGACACCATCAAGAACATCAGGATGTTCTCGGTGCTCCAGGACACGAAGTATGACTTCCTCAAATTCGCGAAGCCGGCCTTCATCGTGTCGTGGGCCGTGGTCTTCATTGGCGTGGCCGTCGTGGCCTACAAGGGCAAGGGCGTCTACGGCATCGACTTCACCGGCGGCGATTCCATCGCCATGACCTTTGAGAAGAAGGTCGACCTCGCCGAGATCCGCCGCGTCGGCGCCCAGGCCGGCCTGCGCGAGGTCAATCCCTCCTACCAGAAGCAGATCGGCTCCGACCTGGAGATCCTCCGGGTGCAGACCCCCTTCGACCAGGGGCTGGGTTTCGCCGACACGTTGCAGCGCGCCTTCCCGGACGCGAAGCTGAAGTTCGCCGGCGAGACCCGCATCGGTCCGGCCGTCGGCAAGGAGATCCAGTGGAACGCCGTCATCGGCCTCGCCGTCGCGCTCGTCCTCATCCTCATCTACGTCGCGTTCCGTTTCGAGTTCGGCTACGGCGTCGGCGCCGTGATCGCCACCGTGCACGACCTGCTCATGACCATCGGCATCTTCGTGCTCTTCGACCGGCAGTTCAACGCCTCGATGGTCGCCGCCATCCTGCTGGTGGCGGGCTACTCGATCAACGACACCATCGTCGTCTTCGACCGCATCCGCGAGGAGCTGAAGCTCAACCCGACCGGCACGCTGCGCGACCTCATCAACCGCTCGCTCAACCTCACGCTGTCGCGCACCATCATCACCGGCGGCACCACCTTCCTCAGCGCCGTCACGCTGCTCGCCATCACCGGCGGCGACGTCAACGACATCGCGCTGACCCTGCTCATCGGCATCCTCACGGGCACGTTCTCGTCGCTCTTCATCGCCAGCCCCATCTTCTACTGGTGGCACAAGGGCGACCGGAAGCACGTCGAGGCGCACCACGACATCGCGCCGAAATACGAGTGGGCCGGCTCGTCCCGCGCCTCCGAGTGACCTGCCCGGGTGGGGCGCATTGACCGCCCGCGCGTTTTCCTCACGCGCGGTTCCGGCCACCCGCCCCGCCTCTGCAAAGCCATGCGCTGGATCCATCAGCCCGCCCACGCCCCCAGCGTGGCCGCCCTCGCACGCGAACTCGGCGTGCACCGCGTCGTGGCCGAGCTGCTCGTGCGCAACGGCCTGACCGAGCCCGCGCCCGGGGCCGATTTCCTCGCACCGCGGCTGGCCGCGGTGCGCGACCCTTTCGCGCTGCCCCACCTGGAACGGGCTGCCGACCGTCTTATCGAGGCCATCGCCCGCCGCGAGGAGGTTGTCATCTTGGGCGATTACGACGTGGATGGAGTCAGCAGCACCGCGCTGCTGGTCGACCTGCTCCGCCGCCTCGGCCTGCCTCCGCGCTACGTCGTGCCGCGCCGGATGGAGGATGGCTACGGGCTTACGCAATCGGCGATCGAGCGGGCCCTCTCCGGTGGCGTGCCGCGGCTCTTCATCGCCCTCGATTGCGGCACCAATTCCGCCGTCGAGGTCGCCGGGTTGCGCACCCAGGGCGCCGACGTCATCATCCTCGACCATCACCGTTCCAAGGACGCCGTCGCGGCGGACGCGATCCTGGTCAATCCGCACGTCGAAGGCGGTCCGCATGCCGACGATGCCCACCTCTGCACGGTCGGGCTTGTCTTCAAGCTCGCCCACGGCCTCCTGAAAAAGCTGCGCGCGGGCGGCGCGGTCGCCGCGCATGAGATCCGACCCCGGGATTACCTCGACCTGGTCGCCATGGGCACCATCGCGGATCTCGTGCCCCTGCGCGGGGAGAACCGCATCTACGCGCGACACGGCCTCGATGTGCTCGCCCGCACGCAACGGCCCGGTCTGCAGGCCCTGATGGCCGTGGCGGGGCTCAAACCCGAGGTCGGGCTGGCTCCGTCCGACGTCTCCTATCGACTCGGCCCCCGGATCAACGCCAGCGGCCGCCTCGGCGATGCCGCCATCGCCGTGGACCTGCTGTTGAGCGATGACTGGGCCTTCTGCCGGCGCGTGGCGCAGCAATTGGAGGAACTGAACCGTGAGCGGCAGGACATCGAGCGCCTGATCACCGTGCAGGCGCAGGAACAGGCCGAATCCGGCCCGGCGGGTGCCCGGGGGCTCGTGCTTTACCACGAAGAGTGGCACCCGGGAGTGGTCGGCATTGTGGCGGGGCGGATATCGCGGCAATTCAACCGGCCCGCCATCGTGCTGGGGCGCGAGGGCGAACTGGCCAAGGGCTCCGGCCGCGGCCTGCCCGGCTACAATCTCGTGGAACTCCTCGGCGCCTGCCGCGACTGCCTCGAAAATTGGGGAGGCCATCCTATGGCGGTCGGTGTTTCGTTGCGGCAGGAGCGGGTGGAGGAGTTCCGGGTGCTTTTTGAGACCGCCATCCGGGCCCGGCACGGCGAATCCGACCTCGAGCCGGCGCTGGAGATCGCGGCCTACCTGCAGGGCGCGGATCTGGGCGAGGAGTTGATGCAGCAACTCGACCGGTTGCAGCCTTTCGGGCAGGGCAACCCCGAGCCGACCTTCGCGGCTCTTGGCGTGCGCCTGCGGCAGATCGAGGTCTTCAAGGACGTGCATTTCCGCTTCACGGTCGAGGACGCGCGGGGCCGCCGCACGTCCGGCGTGGCCTGGAAAATGGCCCATCACCTGCCGCCGACCGGCGAGCCGCTGGACCTCGCCCTGCAGATGAACTGGAACCATTTCAACGGCCGCAAGACCCTGCAGGTCGAGCTGCTCGACTGGCGCCGCGCGGACGCGGTCTGACTTCAAGAATCTGCTTGAAGTCGCCGGAGCGACTCCGCTTATTCGCCGTTCCTTTGCGCACCCGTAGCTCAATTGGATAGAGCATCTGACTACGGATCAGAAGGTTTGGGGTTCGACTCCCTACGGGTGCGCCACTTTGAAACCGCCGGACCCCAAGAGGTTCGGCGGTTTTCATTTTTGGCCGGGCGGCATGTCAGCGACCGACCTTGCCTGCCTTGGTGCCGCTGGCGAGCAACGTCTCGAAATGAGGCTCCTGGTTTTCGCGGGAGACGGTCGTGACCTCGACCTGTTGGAATCCCGCCTTCTTCAGGAAGCCGTGGAGGGCGCTTTCCTTGAACCCCAGCCAAAGATCGCCGTAGAGCTCTCGGGCCTTTTCAAAACCGTGCTCCTTGAGGTCGAGGACGAGGATCTGTCCGCCGGGTTTCAGGATGCGGAAGGCCTCGTTGACGGCGGTCTGCGGGTGGCTGGCATGGTGGAGCGCCTGCGAGAGGATGGCGACATCCACCGAGCGGTCGGGCAGGGGCACCTGCTCGATGTCGCCGAGCCTGTAGGCGAGGTTGGCGAGGCGGTTTTTCTTCGCCAGCTCGGTGCCGACCTCGACCATCTTGGGGGAGTTGTCGATGCACCAGACGCGCTCGGCGCGGTGCGCCAGCAACTGCGAGATGAGGCCCTCGCCGGCGCCGAGGTCCGCCACCGTGATGCCGGGGACGAGACGGAGCGCCAGATGGCCGATGGATTCCCAGTTGCGGCCGGGGCAGTAGCCCTTGCCGAGGCGGCCGGCGATGAGGTTGAAATACTGCTCGGAGGCGCGGCGGCGCTTTGAGAGAACGCGGTCGAGGTTGGCGCGGTCCTCCACCGACTCGGGCAGATCGCTCACGGACTCTGCCGCGGCCCGCAGCAGCGCCAGCTGGCGCGGGGCGAGCGTGCCCCGCACGGAATAGAATGCCTTTTTGCCGTCGCGGCGGTCGCTGACATAGCCCGCCTGACGCAGCAGGGCCAGTTGCGACGAGATGCGCGACTGGGCCATGCCGAGGATCTCCTGCAGCTCCGTGACCGCGAGTTCCTCGCGCAGCAAGAGGGCCAGCAGGCGGAGCCGGGTGGAGTCGGAGAGGACCTTGAGGCTGGCCCAGGTGGCGCTCATGGGGGTGACGGCGAGATTCCCCGGGCGCGGATTTTTGACAAACAAAAAGGCCGCGCCGGTCGGCGCGGCCGGGAAGTGTCGCGGCGGGAACCTGGCTTAGCCGAGCGCGGCGGCGAGCTTCGACTTGAGCGAGGACTTGTCCATCATGCCGACGTAGGTGCCGGCGACGGCGCCGCCCTTGAAGAGCAGCAGGGTCGGGATGGCGCGCACGCCGAACTGGGCGGCGAGGTCGCCGTTGTCATCCACGTTCACCTTGGCGATGTGGAGCTTGCCGGCGTATTCGGCGGCGAGTTCGTCGAGGATCGGGGCGATGGCCTTGCAGGGGCCGCACCACGGGGCCCAGAAATCCACGAGCACGGGCGTGGCGCCGGCGACGGCGTCCTTGAAGGTGTTTTGGTCGAGTTGGGTGACGTTGGCGGACATGATGGAAGGAGGGTTGTCGTTTCGGGCAAAAAAGCAAACCGGCGGTCACTCCGGGGTGGATTCGTGGATGATCTCGGCCAGTTCCTTGGGCTCGACGGATTCCAGCTTCTTGCCGCGTCGCTTGAGGTGCTCGAAGGTCTTGACGAGGGTCTCGGTCATGCGGCCGTGGGTCTCCTCGGAGCCGCCGACGATGGTGAACTTCTCCGCGGAAGTGATGCGCTTGTGGCCGTCGTGGTTGTCGAAGCCGACGCCGAGCAGGTGGGCGTGCTTTTTGGGCCGGCGGCGGGTGGCTTTCTTCATCAGGCGGTGACGCTGGGCGGGGTGGCCGCGTTTTCAAGCGGGATTTCGTCGACGGCGGTGCAGGCGATGTCGGTGAAGGCTTCGGCCTGTTCGAGCTGGAGCTTGCGCAGGCGGGCCAGCTCGAGCACGGCGAGGAAGGTGGCGACGAGGCGGCGGAGCGTGACAGGCCCGGTGAAGAGACGTGAGAACAGGAAGGATTTCTCGGTCTTGAGGCGGTCGAGGATGTATTCCATCTGGTCGGCCACGGTGACCTGCTCGGCATGGATCTCGCCGACAACCAGCTTCTCGGCGAGGCGGCGGAGGACGATGTTGAAGGTGTTCCAGAGCTCGACGCGGTCCACGGGGCGCAACGGGCGTTCGGAGACGGGGGCGAAGGCCGAGCCGGGGCGCGGCAGCTGGTCCTGCGTGGCGACGGCCAGGTCACCGAGCGTGGCGGCGGCCTCCTTGAATTTCTTGTATTGGATCAGCTGGTGGACGAGCTCCCAGCGGGGGTCGAGGTCGTCGTCCTCGGCGTTGGGGTCGACGGCCTGCTGGTGCTTGGGCAGGAGCATGCGGCTTTTGATCTCCATCAGGGTGGCGGCCATGACGAAGAACTCGCCGGCGACGTCGAGCTGCAGCTCCTTCATCGAGTGGAGCACCTCGATGTATTGGCGGGTCACCGACTCGATGGGGATGTCGTAGATATCGAGCTCGTTCTTGCGGATAAGGAACAGGAGCAGGTCGAGCGGACCCTCGAAAACGGGGAGTTTGATGCGGTATTCGGCTTCGGCGACCACGGGGCGAGTCGAGGCGCCGCGCGCAGGCGGCGCAAGGGGGAAATCAGGGATACTCAGCCCAAGGATAATTTCTTAGGGTCCTTGCGCCCGTCCCAAAAGCGCAGGATCTCCACGACCCGCTCCCGGTCGTTAACCCGATAGATGATAAGGTAGTGGAGGTGGATCAGCTTCCGCGTGTCGCTTCGGTTGCGCACGGGTGCCCCACGAAACGGCATTTCATTCAGAGAAAACGCAGCATCGACCAACTCGTCACCTATTCTGATCGCCGCCTGCTGACTGTCTTGGGCGATGAACGCGACGATGGCCGCGAGATCATCGTCGGCTTGTGGCGCGAGGACTATCCGGTAGCCCACGAGCGGACCTTTTTCTTCAACTCTTCCTTGGTGTAGGCTCGGGTTCCAGATTTCTGGATAGACTGGATTCCCAGGTCAATAGCTGCGAGCAGCGCGGGGGATTCTTCCTCTACGAGCCAATCCCTTAACTGCGCGCGTTCGTCTGCGGGTAGCTTGTCAATTGCGTCGCGAATTTCGGCTAGCCGTGTCATGCGCGCAGGTTAGCGACCGGACTTGTGGACGCAAGCGGGTCTTTCGGGAAGTTACCCTGACTTTCGAGTGATCACCGCTGTATAAAACCCGTCGGTGTCGTGCGTGGCGGGCAGGAGGGTGGAGCCGAGGCCGTCGAAGACCCCGCCGCAGTCCCGCGCGGGCGGGGCGGACTGGAAGTCGGCGTGCGCCTGCAGGAAGGCGGCGACCACGTCGTGGTTCTCGCGGGCGCTGAGCGAGCAAGTGGCGTAGACGAGCATGCCGCCCGGACGGACATGGGCGGCGTTGGCCGTGAGGATCGCGAGCTGGTCGGCGGCGAACGCGGCGACCAGCTCCGGCGTGGTCTGCCACTTCATGTGCGGTAGACGGCGCCAGGTGCCGGAACCGGAGCAGGGGGCGTCCACCAGGACGCCGTCGTAGGACCCGGTGGGTTTGTTCGTAATACGAACATTGGTCAGGCGCGCGCGGGCGGTGCGCTCGCCCAGTTCGCGCAGCGGTTCAGGGCGGATGTCGTGCGCGTCCACGGAGCCGGAGTCGCCGACGAGGCGCGCGAGCTGGACGGTCTTGCCGCCGGCACCGGCGCAGGCATCGAGCCAACGCTGGCCGGGAGCGATGGGCGCTTGGGCGAGCACGAGCTGTGAGCCGAGGTCCTGGATCTCGACGAAGCCGCGGCGCAGGGCGTCGGTGCGGCCGACGTCGGCACTGGGCGCGAGGCGCACGGCCTCCGGGAAAAGCCGGTGCGGGACGGGATCCCAGCCGAGCGACCGGAACTCGTCCAGCACGATGGAATGATCCTGGCACTGGAGGCGCACCCAGATGGGCGCGCGGTCGAGCAGGGCATCGAGGTTGGGCGACGCGAAGGCGGCGGGGCAATGTTCGCGGAACCAGCCGGGTAAAAGTGTCTGCGGTTCGAGGTCTGGGTGGAACCCGGCCTCTGGACGGGTTCTGAGCGCGTCCAGAGGCCGCGCTCCACCTTGAGATTTCTGCTTAAGTAGAACGGAGAGAGAATTCGCCTTTTCCGCCAACGATGCCCCCGCGGGACAAGGAGGCCAGTCGCCGAGCACGGCGGCCCGGAAGGCGCCGGTCTCCTTCTGCTCGGGGGCGAGCCAGGCTACGGCGCGGACAAAGTCGTCCGGGCGGGACGCAGCGAGCGTCTCGACCCACGGGAGGAAACGCAGGGCGGTGTAGATGAGCTCGCGGTAGAGTCGACGGTCGCGCGAGCCGATGGAGCGGTTGCGGCCGAGCAGTTCCTTGATGCGGCGGGGCAGGGCGCTGTCGGTGCGGAGATGCGGCGCCAGCTCGCGCCAGAACTGCAGGAAGTAGCGGCGTTGGTTTTCGGCGATGCGCGGGTGCACGGCGCGGCTCAGAATTTCAGCAGGTCGACCTCGACGTTGAAGCCGAAGGAGCTTTCGCGGCGGGGGCCCTCGAAGAAGGAGACCTCGTATTTAACCGCCCAGGTCTGGCCGAGGCGGTGCCAGACGCCGTAGGTCTGCTCGTTGAAGCGGCTGCGGCGCGCATCGTAGCGCCAGCGGCCGACGAAATCGAGCGTCTCGTTGAGGCGCTGCCGGTAATCGAGCGAGTATTCCTCGTAGTCGTTGCGCAGGTAGTGGGAGGCAAGGCGGACCGACCACCATTCCTGGTCGGTGATCTCGACGGCGGTGTTGAACTCATTCTGCTGCCGGCGATGGACGTCGTAGCGCTCGTAGGCGGAAAGGCGCAGCCACGGGGCGGGCGTGAGGGAGAGCTCGGTATGCAGGTCGCCGAGGCCCTTCGCCGGGCGGCGGTAGGTGAAGTCGTAGTCCGCGGCGATCGTCAGCGAGGCGAGATTCCGTGAACCGTAATCGGCGCGGGTCTGCAGGATGTTGTCGAGCTGGAGGCGCAGGGTGTCGAGACGGGTGAAGTCGTCCACGTGCCGCCGGTCGGCGAGGGAGAGGGGTTGGAGGTAGGTGGCGAAGACGCGGCGGTCGAGGGAGGGGATGAAGGTGCGGCCGTCGCCGGCCTCGGGCGCGTAGCGGTAGGAAACCCGCGGGATGACGAGATGCCGCAGGCCGTCGATCTCCCAGATTTCGTTTTTGTAGTCGAAGGTGGCGCTGGCTGTCAGGTGGGCGTCGAAACCGACCTCGCCGAAGGTGCGGGTGTGGTCGCTCTGGCCGCCGGTGGCGTCGGCGTAATGCGTCAGGCGCGCGCCGGCGACGGGCGTGAAGGCGAACCACGGCGCCGGCGCGAGCGTGCGGCTGAGGCCATAGTAGGCGTCGAGGCGGGTGCTCTCGATTTGCGGCGCGAGCAGGTAGGTGTCCTCCTGCAGGAAGGCGGCGCCGGCGTGGAAGCGTTGCGTGAGGCCGAGCGGGGCGGGCGAGGGCAGCAGGTCGAAGCGCACCTCGGGCAGGCGTTCCTGCACGCGCTGGAAGCGGTTGGGGTGCAGCCGGGTGAAGGCGCTGACGACGAAGTTGTCGCCGGCGTAGGCGGCCTCGAAATACGAGTCGGGCTCCTGCACGGGGTAGAATTCCTTCGGCCGGAAATCGCGGATGACCTCGGAGTCGCTCCAGTAGTTGAACTGGCCTTGGATGGACCAGCCCGGGGCCGGCCGCTGCCAGTGCGTCCACTCGAAGAAACCGCGCTCCTCCGGCACGGGGCGGCCGAGGACATCGCGCTCCTTGTCGCCAAAGTCATTGATGTAACCCGAGCGGAAGGAGCCGCCGCCGGTCGGGTTCCCGCCGCCGAGGGAGTATTCGCCGGAGGGCCCGATGAGCAGGCCGCGGGAACTGTAGAGGCCGCCACCCGCGCCGAGCTTGAGGCCGGGGGCGACGGGGAGGTTGGCGCCGAACTCGGCGAACACACCGAGGCTGCGGCGGTAGCCGACCTTGGCGGTGAGGTAGGAGATGAAATCGGCCTTCAGGGAATGCTCGAAGTGCGGCAGGGTGAGGAAGCGACCGCCGAGCAGACCCACGCGCAGGCCGGAGGCGGAGACAACCTCGCCGCGGCGCCAGGTGATGCGCTCGGCGCTGAGCGCGGGGGTGTAGCGGGCGTTCTCGCGGAAGAAGACGGTGGCGTTGGTGAAGACGAGTTCGTCGAGGGTGCCCGTGACCGACTCGCCGCTCAGGTAGACGGGGAACTGGCCGAGGCGGAGGTTGGCAACCTCGAGCTGGCGCGTCGCGAGATTGTAGGTGCAGCGGTCGGCCACCATGCGCTGCGTGCCGCGGGTCAGGACGACCTTTCCCGCGGCTTGGGCGATCTTGGTGCGGGCGTGGTAGCGGATCTCGTCCGCGGTGAGGATGAGGTCGCCGTATTCGAGCACGGCGTGACCGCGAAAGGTGGTTTCGCCCGAAGCGAGGTCGGTCTCGGAGGTATCCGCCGCGAGCCGGGAGGGGGCGACCTCGGCGCCCGGTGTCTGGGCGCGGGTCAGGGCGGCGGCGGCGAGGGCGGCGGCGGCAAATAGGAGTCGCGGGAGACGGCGGAGCATCAGGTAGGGAAGTGCCGCGCGGCAGCGCGCGGCGCAATGCGTAAGTCACAGGCCGCTTGACGCTGTTCCCCGCGAAATGGTTGGACGCGTTTGCGGGCTTCGCGCATCAAGGCGGCAACGTGATCATCCCCGCCCACGAGCTGCAGTCCTTCCTCACCAACCGGCAGGCGGACCCCCATCGCTGGCTCGGCATGCACCCGATGGAGCAGGACGGGGTGAGGGGTGTGGTCGTGCGCGCCTTCCTGCGCGGGGCGCACACCTGCAAGGTCGTGGAATGCGACGCCCCCGGCGAGCCCACCTATGAGCTTGAGCGGCTGGCCGGCGAGGGGTTCTTCGAGGGCTTCATTCCCGGGCGGCCGGAGGTTTTCCACTACCAGCTGCGCTACGCCACGGAGTGGGGCGAGAGCCACCAGATCTACAACCCCTACTCGTTCCTGCCGTCGCTCAGCGAGCACGACCTCTACCTCTTCAACGAGGGCAACGAGCACCGCATCTACGAAAAACTCGGCGCACATCCGCGCCGCATGGGCCGGGTGCCGGGCGTGTCCTTCGCCGTGTGGGCGCCGTCGGCCTCGCGGGTGTCGCTCGTGGGCAACTTCAACGGTTGGGACGCGCGCTACCATCCGATGCGGCCGCTGGGCGCGTCGGGCGTGTGGGAGCTGTTCCTGCCGGGCCTCGGGGAGGGCGAGCTCTACAAGTTCGCCATCACCGACCGGTTCGGCCGCACGCATTTCAAAACCGATCCCTACGGCACATTTTTCGAGGCCCCGCCCAACAACGCCGCCGTGGTCTGCCGCACCGACAAGCACACCTGGGGCGACGCCGAGTGGCTCGCCCGCCGCCAGGCCCAGGCCGGCCGGCTCGACCGGCCGATGTCCATCTACGAGGTGCACCTCGGCTCGTGGCGGCGCGTGGCCGAGGACTCCAACCGCCCGCTCACCTACCGCGAGCTGGCGCCCGCGCTGGCGGACTACGTCAGCGGGATGGGCTTCACGCACGTCGAGATCATGCCGGTGGCCGAGTATCCGTTCACCGGTTCCTGGGGCTACCAGGTGACGGGCTACTTCGCGCCCACGCACCGCTACGGCACGCCGGAGGATTTCCAGTTCTTCGTCGACCACCTGCACCAGCGCGGCATCGGCGTCATCCTCGACTGGGTGCCGGCGCATTTCCCGCGCGACCACTTCGCGCTGGCGCAGTTCGACGGCACGCACCTCTACGAGCACGAGGATCCCCGCCTCGGCGCGCACATGGACTGGGGCACGCTCATCTTCAACTACGGCCGCAACGAGGTGCGCTGCTTCCTCATCGCCAGCGCGCTCTCCTGGCTCGAGCGCTACCACATCGACGGCCTGCGCGTGGACGCCGTCGCCTCGATGCTCTACCTCGACTACTCCCGCAAGGCCGGCGAGTGGATTCCCAACCGCTTCGGCGGGCGCGAGAACCTCGAGGCCATCGCCTTCCTCCGGCAGGTCAACGACCTCGCGCGCCACTACCACCCCGGGGTGGTCATGATCGCCGAGGAGTCCACCGCCTTCCCGCAGGTCAGCCATCCCACCGCGTCGGGCGGCCTCGGCTTCGACTACAAGTGGAACATGGGCCTGATGCACGACACGCTGAAGTATTTCTCCACGGACCCCATCGGCCGCAAGTGGGAGCACAACAAGCTCACCTTCGGCATGATCTACCAGTATTCGGAGAACTTCATCAGCACCTACTCGCATGACGAGGTCGTGCACCTTAAGGCCTCGATGCTCGGCAAGATGGGCTCGGCCACCATGCACGAGAAGATCGCCACGCTCCGCGCCTTCTACGCCTACATCTGGACCTATCCCGGCAAGAAGCTGCTCTTCATGGGCGGCGAATTCGGGCAGCGCACCGAGTGGAACCACGACGCCAGCCTCGACTGGCACCTCTGCGAGAAGCCCGAGCACGCGGGCATCCGCACCCTCGTGCGCGACCTCAACCGGCTCTACGCCGCCGAGCCCGCCTTCGGCGCCCACGACTTCGCCCCGGCCTCGTTCCAATGGGTCAACTGCACCGACGGCGACAACAGCGTCATCAGCTTCCTGCGGCGCGTGCCCGGCGGCGACGCGGTCTTCCTCATCATCGGCAACTTCACGCCCGTGCTGCGCGAAGCCTACCGGGTCGGCGTGCCGCAGGCCGGCCGCTGGGAGGAGGTGCTCAACACCAACTCCGCGCACTACGGCGGCGAGGGCACCGGCAACCACGGCGGCCGCGACAGCGACGACACGCCCAGCGACGGCCACGCGCAGTCGATCTCCCTCACTCTGCCCGGCCTGACCACGCTCGTCTTCAAATGGGTGCCCGGCTCAAAGCCTCAGCCGAAGCCTGCCGCCGTGGCGGCGGAAAAACCCGCGCCCGCTCCCCGCGCCAAGGCCGTAAAGAAATCAACCCCGGCCAAGTCAAAGCGGGTGAAGTAAGGATCAAGCAGGCGGCGTGGCTAGCGACTTCAGGATTTTCTTTGCCAAGAACTCATTGACCTCACGATGGCGCGGCACCGGTTCCGACCGTCCTGTCTTCGGGTTATGATAGATGTCGTGTTTCGCTCCGTGTCGCAGAAGCGAGCATCCGGCCTTATCGAGTTCAGCGACCAAGTCGCGTCGCTTCATGCCAGCTCAAGCTCGGCGACACTGCGGATGCCCGGGATATCCTCGGCTGAGAACATCTCATGCAGGTCGCGCAGGTGTGCCTTGAGATCCTCAAGATCCTCGCCCTGGGTCCAATGATCGGGATGCGAGTTCAGGTAGCCGAGATAACGGCCGTCCGCTTCCTTCCAATACGTGAACTGGGCTTTCATGCGGCGGAACGATGCACAAATAAGGTCTGAATGCCAGTCGGCAATGGAGTGGGGTGCCCGGCTCAAAGCCTCAGCCGAAGCCTGCCGCCGTGGCGGCGGAAAAACCCGCGCCCGCTCCCCGCGCCAAGGCCGTAAAGAAATCAACCCCGGCCAAGTCAAAGCGGGTGAAGTGAACGCAAAGGCTGTTGTCGCTAATCTTCGCCAATCGGCGCTGATGCTGTAGCGCGGCCTCTCCGCCTTGCTCAAAGGCTACCTACAGGAGAAATGCGTCTACTCGACCTCACCGATCAGGGGCAGCAGCAGGGAAGTCACCGCATCAGTCACATCCTCGGGGCCGGCGCAGGCAAACTTGGCCCGGCGCGCTTTCCAGTCCAGGCTCTTGATCTGGTCGGTCAGGATGACTCCTTGCAGGGGCAGCCCGGGGGGCAGCGGCACTTCAAACGGGTAGCCCTTGGCCTTGCTCGTGACGGGGCAGGCGAGAAAGAGCCCCGTCTTGCGGTTGTAGGACTCGGGCGAAACCACGAAGGCCGGACGGCGGCCCGATTGCTCATGTCCGGCTTGCGGGTCGAAAGTCAGCCAGACCAGATCGCCGCGCTGCGGGACATAACTCATCACCAGACTTCCCGGCCAACGATAGCACCGGTGTCCACCGCCTCGTGCCGGTTTGCGGGCGTCACCCGGCGCAGCAGGACGGCGAGCGAGTGGCGCTTGCGTCGCACGGGCTGCACCACCAAGGCGCCGGACTTGAGGGAGAGGGAAACTTCCGAACCCTCGTCAAGGCGCGTCTCGGCGGCGTAGGCCCGGGGGATGCGGAGGGCGAGGCTGTTGCCCCAGCGTTGCACGGCGGTCTTCATGGCTCTACAACGTAGCTACGTCGGTGAGCTGGTCAAGCCCGGCTTCAACTCCCTCGTCTTCGAATGGGTGCCCGGCTCCGCGCCGCAGCCCAAGCCCGTCGCGGTGGCCGCGGAGAAACCCGCGCCCCGCGCCAAAGCCGCGAGGAAATCAGCCTCGGCCAAGCCGCGCAGAGATAAGTAACCAGGCTGCGCCAGCTCCATGGTTCTCAGCAGGCCACTTCTCTTTGATTGTCGTGGTTCGGTTGTGCCGAACATCAAAGATGAGCCACAAGCGCAGCCGGCGTGACTCGTGCGTAAGCACGAGGCGTGACAGCGGTGCGCATTGGCTCTGGCGCCTTCTCATTCCTACTTGTTAGGCATTTTTTCACACACAGTCACGAACGCCTCTTTGGAATCGCGAAGCCGAAAGCCACTCCACTGACGATGCCGATACTGATGCCGACCGAGAGCTTTTGCGAAACCACGCCGAAAATGATTCCGAACGTCAGGCCGATCAGCAACCAAACGGCATTGAACCTGGCCGCTCGCTGGGGAGATTTATCATTCATGTTCGCTGGGGAGAGTTCTTTTGCCTAACGTTAAAGGTGAGACACGCGCGGGCGAGCGGGGAGGGAGCCCTTCTGAAAAACGGAAGATGCTGAGCGGAGCTGGGCCATGCGAATTACGGTCACGCTCCGCGCGTTGTCTCTGGCGGCTGGATCGGCTCTTTCTTCGCACGGCTCCAAATCGCAATCGCAAGCCCGACGATCGCCAAGGCTGCGGTTATAATCGAAATCACGAAGAGGGTCTTGCTCTGGCTAGCGGCGATCTCCGCTACCGCAGTGCGGCGATCCCCAGACAGCAACTCGCGGTATGGCCGCACGCCGTAGTAGAACCCGATCTGGAAGCACGCGGCCATTGCGAACAGCGATGAGAAAAGCATCGCGAGTTGATTTCGATTTGGGCTCTTCATCTTTCTTCCGCCGATCAGTGTTATTCGCCCAAACCCACTGGAGGTGGATTAAGCACGCACAGAATGCTTATTGTGCATCCAAGTGCTTGCAAGACAGAGGTTCATTTTCGCAGTAAGGCTTTATGCGGCATTTGCACCCTCCCGGCAAAAGACAAACCGCGCCGGGAGCTTTGGCGTTTACGCGCCGGGAGAAACCGTGCTTCGTCGCGGCATGGGCAAATGGCTGCTGCTGGACGGTTTCAATTTGGCGTTCCGGGCGTTCTACGGGATGCCGGAGCTGACGCGCGCGGACGGGTTCCCGACGGGCGCGTTGCACGGCTGGGTGAAGACGGTGTGGAAGCTGCAGGACCAGATGGCGCCCGACGCGATGCTGGCGTTCTTCGATCTCGGCGGGTCGCAGGACCGGCTGGAACTGCTGCCCGAATACAAGGCGCAGCGGAAGGAGACACCGGAGCCGCTGGAGAAGCAAATCCCGCTCATCAAGGACCTCGCCCGGGCGATGGGGCTGGTGGGCATCGAGCTGGAGGGCGTCGAGTCCGACGACCTGCTCGCCTCGCAGGCACGCGCGCTGGGCACGGCCGGGCACGAGGTTTTTATTGTGAGCGCGGACAAGGATTTCGCCCAGTGCGTGGACGACCGCGTGAAGATCCTCCTGCCCCCGCCGACGGCCAACCCGAAGCTCGGCTGGCGCGTGATGGACGCCGACGGCGTGCGCGAGAAGTTCGGCGTGCCGCCGGGCCGGATCGCCGAATACCTCGCGCTCATCGGCGACACGTCGGACAACATCCCCGGCATCAACGGTGTCGGCCCGAAGACGGCGGCGAAGTGGTTCGCGGAGTTCCAGACCCTCGAGAACATCATCGCGCGCGCGGGCGAGCTGAAGCCGGAGCGGTTCCGCGAGGCCGTGGCGCAGCAGGCGGAGGCGTTGCGGCGCAACCTGAAGCTGACGACGCTGAGCACGAAGTCGCCGCTGCCGCACGTCGGCCCCGGGCAGGCGCAGGTCGGGCGGCTGGTGGAGTTGCTCGAGTCGATGGAAATGCGCGGCACGGCGCAGGAGGCGCGGAAGCGCTATTCGGGCCAGGGGGAATTGTTTTGAACCACTGATCTGCACTGATTGGCGCTGATACGATCAGTGGGGATGAGTGATGATGAGTGGTTGGCACAGTCTTGCCGCGTCATGACACAGACGGCGGGGCGGGGGTGGCATGGGCCGTGCTCAAGGGGCGGGCACACAGCAACCCTTGTCCACACCCATGAACACACTCCTCCGAATGCGCGGCTGGCCGGCCCTGGCCGCCGCAGGTTGTCTACCCGCACTGCTGCGGGCCGATGAAGCCGTCCCGCCGCCGGTGGCGGTCGACTCCGGCATCACGGCCTGGATGCTGGTGTCCACGACGCTGGTGCTGCTGATGGTGCCCGGCCTGGCGCTGTTCTACGGCGGCCTCGTGCGGGCGAAGAACGTGCTCGGCACGATGATGCACTCGTTCATCGCGATGGCGGTGGTCGGCGTGCTCTGGGCCGTCTGCGGCTACGCGCTCTCGTTCGGGCCCAACGCGCTAGGCGGCCTAGTGGGCTGGAACCCCGACCTCCTCTTCCTCCAGGGCATCGACAGCGTGATCATGTCGGCGGGCGTGCCGGAATACGTGTTCGCGATGTTCCAGGGCAAGTTCGCCATCATCACCCCGGCGCTCATCGCCGGCGCCGTGGCGGAGCGCATCAGCTTCCGCGGCTGGATCGCGTTCATCACGCTCTGGGTGCTGCTGGTCTACGCGCCGCTCTGCCACTGGGTCTGGGCGGGCGACGGCTATTTCTTCAAGATGGGCGCGATCGACTTCGCCGGCGGCACCGTGGTGCACATCTCCTCGGGCATCAGCGGCCTCGTGCTGGCCTTCGTCATCGGGCCCCGGCTCGGCCACCCCAAGCTCTCCACCTCGCCCAACAACCTCACGATGGTGCTGCTCGGCGTGGGCCTGCTCTGGGTGGGCTGGTTCGGCTTCAACGCCGGCTCGGCCATCGCCTCCAACCTCGACACCGCCCGCGCGCTCACGGTCACGCAGGTGGCGGCTGCCGCCGGCGCGCTGGCCTGGGTGCTGATCGAGGCCGTCATCCACGGCAAGCCCACCAGCCTCGGCCTCGCCTCCGGCATCCTCGCCGGCCTCGTGGCCATCACGCCCGC
>Ga0073934_10003215_pt1 | contig 30857 bp, 27 predicted proteins | sample LarsenN4metaG_FD_76834 | JGI IMG/M metagenome (GOLD analysis project Ga0073934, IMG submission 76834) | Hot spring sediment bacterial and archeal communities from British Columbia, Canada, to study Microbial Dark Matter (Phase II) - Larsen... ...
ATCAGTTCCAGCAGCTGGGAACGATTCAACTGGCGTCGTTCATCAACCCGGAAGGCCTGATCCACGAAGGGGAAACGTTGTATTCCCCGACCGATGCCTCCGGCACGCCGCTCTTGAGCAATCCCGGCGATCAGGGCCTGGGGCTGCTGCGGCAAAGCTTCCTGGAGGCCTCGAACACCGAACCGGTCAAGGAGCTGATCGATCTGATCAAGACGCAACGGAACGTCGAACTCAACAGTCAGGTCGTGCAGGCCTCGGACCAGTTGCTGCAGTTGGTCTCGAACCTGCGACGGTTCTGAAAGAGGTCCAGCGCTGAGCGTTGCGAGCCAGGAGCCCGAGAAGACCGGAAGCCGCGGGGTTGCCCCCCCGCGGAGGCTGCCCCAGAGCGTTCCTTCCAGCACCCGCACCATGCCCCGCCGTCTTGCGATCATCGTGCTGCTGAGTCTGCCGCTGCCGGTTGTGGCGGCGGTGGTCGATGTGCGCGAACGGGTGACGGTTGCCGAAGGGTCGCTGGTGCGGCTGAAGGATGTGGCCAGCATTTCCGACGCCGAGCCCATCAAAGCGGCGGCGCTCGGAGAGATCACGCTGGCCCCGGCCCCCGCGGCGGGACGTTCGCAGCGGCTGGGATTCGAGGATCTGCGCCAACGCCTGCAGGTCCACGGCGTCAATCTGGCGGAGATCGAACTCCGCGGACAGTCGAACGTGACCGTGACCACGGCGTCCAAACCTCCCCCCCCCCCTCCGCGACCTGTGGCGGTCCCGCCGAAGCGGGAGGTCGAGCGTCCCGCGCCGCCCCAGCCCGCACCCCGTGTGCCGACTCGTCAGGAAGTGGAACAGGCCAACAAGCGGATCGAAACCGCGCTCCTGCGGGTCTTTCGACTGACGGATGAGCCGTCTGCCCCGCTCAGCGTGCGCTGCAATTGCGACTTGTCCGATGTGCCGCTGATCCTCACCGCGTCCACCGATCAGATCCGGTTCGCGGAGTCGCAATTGCCGGTGGGGGCCGAGCAGACGGTGACGGCGCACTGGAAGAACGCTGCCGGGGACCTGCAGACGGTGCTCGTGCCGGTGTCCGTCGAAGTGCTGCCGCGGCGGCTGGCCGTCCGACGGGCAGTTCCCGGCGGAGTGCCGCTGCAGCCCGACGATCTGGAATGGGTGTCGGCCAGGCTCACGCCGGATGCCGTCACCCAACTGGCCGAGGTGGTCGGCAAAGAGGCCACGCGGTCGCTGCGGGAGGGAACGTTGCTGGACAAGTCGATGCTCGCGCCGGTGCAGTTGATTCGGTCGAACGACATCGTCACGGTCCAGGTGTTGCGGCCGGGCATCGCCGTGCGGCGGATGTTCAAGGCGACCAGTTCCGGAGCGCTGCATGACACGGTGTCGCTGGTGGCGGTGGACGACCCCCGGCTGAAGATCCAGGCGGTGGTGACGGGCTATCACGAAGCGACGATGCCCGATCCGGCGGCCTCCGCGAATGCGAGCCGGGGAGGTCCCCCATGAACCGGCAACGGATGACCAACCCCCGGACCGACAGGGCCTCCGGTCCCCTCGCCTGCTGCCTCGCCGCGTGGCTGACGGCGACGGCGTCGGGTCAGGAGCCGCTGCCGTTGCCTCCCGCCCCGCCGCCGGGAGCCGTCGGCGTGCTCCCTTCGCCGGCCTATCCTGCGCCCTACGCCCCGCTCCCTCCGCCGACGATTCGGGATTATTCGTGGATCTACATCGACGCCCCGCCGCCGCCGTCGCTGATCAAGGTGCACGACATCATCACCATCGAGGTGGATGAAAAGGCGGAAGTGATCGTCAACTCGCGGTTCAACCGCCAGCGGAACGGGTCGTATCAGTTGTCGCTGAAGGAGTTCATCCGCCTCCGTACCGACGGCCCGACCATCGAGAACACCGCCAGCACCGAACCGTCGATCGAAGGCAACCTGCAGAACCGGCTGCAAACCATCGGCCAGTTGACCGACCTCGAAGGAATCACCTACAAGATCGCCGCCACCGTGGTGGACGTGCTGCCCAACGGCACGATCGTGCTGGAGGCCCGCAAGTCGATCCGCACCAACCAGGATGTGTTCGAGTACCGCATGACCGGCCGGATCGACAAGGGAAAGATCAAACCGGACCGCACGGCCCGCACTGAGGACATCGCCGAGCTAAAAATCGACCGCATCCAGAAGGGGAAGGTGTTCGACAGCACCAAGACCAACTGGGGCACGCGGATTCTGGACATTCTGATGCCGTTCTAGGAAGCCGCGGGGCTGCGTCCCCGCGGATGCTGTCACGGGTTGCTGATGACTGCTGTGCCACATTGGCGATGCGTATTCACCGCATTATGCGGTGTTGCGATCGCGTTGTGCGCCGTTGGTTCCGCGGACGCCCGGGTGCGGCTGGAGAACCTGTGCACGGTCCAGGGGCAACAGGAAGTCCGGCTGACCGGGATGGGGCTGGTGGTCGGGCTGCAGGGGACCGGCGACGGCGCCAAGAACGTCGCCACCATCCGCGCCATGCGGGCGGCCCTCACGCGGATGAACGCGCCGGTGGGAGAGGCCGAACTGCGCAATGCCGACAACGTCGCGCTGGTGCTGATTGAAGCGGTCGTTCCCCGGACGGGGCTGCGGCGCGGGCAGAAGATCGACTGTTTCGTGAGCGCGGTGATGGGGGCCAAGAGCCTGCGCGGCGGCCGGCTGGTGTCGGCCCCGCTGACGACGGCCGACGTCCGCAGCGAAATCGTCGTGGGGCTGGCCGGGGGGCAGATCACCGTCGAGGATCTCTCGCGGTCCACCACGGGCAAGATTATCCAGGGGGTCGATTTGATTCAGAACGTCTCCAGCGCTTTCCTGCAGCAGGCACAGGCGGGGACGGTGACGCTGCTGATCGACCCGCACCATGCGAGCTTCTGGACGGCGAGCGAAATTGCCCGGGTGATCAACGGCGAATTCACGTTCGAGGTCGGTGGCCAGCAGGTGGCCCGGCCGGTGAATCCGGGGGTGGTCGAGGTGGCCATTCCGCCGCAGTACCGCGAGACCCCGGTGGATTTCATCGCCCAGGTGCTGGACGTGGGGATCGACATTCCCACCACTCAGGCCAAGGTGATTCTCAACAGCCGCACGGGCACGGTGATTGTCACGGGGGAGGTGGAAATCAGCCCGGTCGTCATCGCCCACAAAAGCTTCAGCGTGGAAGTCGGACCCATCGACCCGTTCGGCGGCGCGCCGCCGGGACCGTTCGTGGGGATCACCGACGGCCAGGGCCGACAGTCGCCGCAGCAGCTCAAGCAACTGGTGGACGCATTGAATCAGCTCCGGGTGCCGGCTGCGGACATCATCTCGATCATTCGGGAACTGCACGCCACGGGAAAACTGCACGCGGAACTGGTCGACCGCTGATGGTTGGGTGCCCATCGGCAGTTTCTGCCGATGCCTTTCCGGCCACGGACAACGGATCAACGGATCAAGGAGCACCGGCAACCGATGTCCATCGCTCCCGTCACCGCCGCGGCCGCCTCGACCTCCGTCGCGGAACGCGATCGCGAACTGCGGTCGACGTTTCAGCAGGCCGTGGCCGGGATGCTGTTCGGTCAGATGCTGAAGTCGCTGCGGTCGACGGTGGGCAAGCCGGCCTATCTGCATGGCGGACAGGCCGAAGAGATGTTTCAGGCCCAGCTCGATCAGCACCTGGTCGAGAAGCTGGCTGAGACGAACGGATCCCCCTACGTGGGGGAGCTGTATCGGCAATTCCGCGTGCAACTGGGGTTGCCGCCGGAGGAAGCCGAAGGCGCAGCGGGAGAACCGTCGCCCTCGGCGCAATCGTCACCGGTGGACCGACTGGCAGAGCTGACGGAGTCGGCACAGCAGGCGCGATTAGGCCCGGAAGGCACAGCGGGCACGACCGGCACCGCAGCCCTATCCGCGTTGTTCCGAAAATAGGGACAGGCGGACTGTTGGAGAAGCCGTGTGCCACGGCTGTGTCAGCCGCGCGGGGGCTCCACGGCGCGTGAATCCTCGCACGGCCGGCATGGCCGCGGCACACAAGCGGCACGCGTCCAACGGACTGCCAGGCCGCCGGGCGCGCGTCGTGCGATTCCGGCCGCCGGCCGGAATCCGCTACGGAGAGCGCGGCGATGTCCTCCACCTGGCTCGACGATGTCGAGCGGTTCGTTGATGTGCTGGAAGCGACCCAACAGGAGTTGCTGGCCACGCTGCGGCTGAAGCGGCGCGCCTTGGCCTCGGCGGATGCTGCAGACCTGCAGCGGCTGAACGTCGCCGCCGCCGAGGTTGCGCAGCGGCTGAAAGCGCTGACGGCCTGGCGGACGCGGCTGCTGGACGACGCGGGGCTGGAGGGGCAGCCGGCGGCCACGCTGTCGGACGTGCTGGCCCAGCGTGCGACGCTGCGGCCGGAAACGCTGCGGGCCCGACTGGAAGCCGTGCAGTTGCGTTTCGGCGAAGCGCGTCGCGAGGCGTGGATCCAGTGGATCGTGGCGCAGCGGGCCGGCGGCTGTTATGCGGACATTCTGGACCTGATCGCGCGGGGGGGCAAACGGTCGCCGGTGTATGGCGACATGCCCGGCGGCAGCGGGGGCGTGATGATCGACACGGCGGTCTAACCGGAGACCCTGCCCATGTCGCTCAATGGTGCGCTGTCGATCGCCTCGCGGTCGCTCGATTTGTTCTCGCTGGGGATTCAGGTCTCCGGCAATAACATCGCCAATGCGTCCACGCCCGGCTACGTTCGGGACGAGTTGTACACCGGCCCGGTCCCCCCATATTTCTCGGCCGGGGTGCTGATCGGCAACGGGGCGATTGCGGTCGGCGTGCGGCAGGTGATCGACCGCTATCTGGAGACGCGGATTCATGCGGCCAACAGCGACGCCACCAGCGCCGATGCCCGGGCCCAGGCCTACATTCAACTGCAGTACTCGCTCAAGGAACTTGGGGTCGACGACCTGTCGACCGGACTGAACGCCTTCATCGAGGCGGTGCAGAACGCGGCCAATCAACCCAACGATCCCGGCATGCGGTCCATCGTGATCCAGCAGGGGCAGCGGTTTGCCGATCAGGTGGCCGGCCTGCGGACGCAGGTCGAGGAGCTCCGCGCAGGCTATTCGGAACAGATCCGGTCGCTGGTCGATGAGGCCAATGGCCTGATTGAACAGATCGAAGCGCTCAACCCGCAGATCGGTCAACTGGAGGCGTACGGCATCGGCAGCAGCCAGGCCGGGGCGCTCCGCGTTCAGCGACTCAACGCCCTGAATCGGCTGTCCGAGATCATTCCCATCCGCATCCGCGAGGACGCCTCCGGTCAGGTCGAGGTGTTCACGGGGAGCGAGTTTCTGATTCTGAATGGCACATCGCAGCGGCTGGAGGCGATCGTCGCGCCGACGGTCTCCGGCGTCGCGGCCGTGAACGTCGAAACCAGCCGCACGCATTTCGCCCTCGGGGGCGGGGGCGGCGAGCTGGGCGGCGCCATCGAGTCCCGCGACAGGATTCTCACCGACTTCATCGGTCAACTCGATCAGTTTGTCGGCAGCGTCATCTACGAATTCAACAAGGTTCATTCCGGCGGTGAAGGGCTCGTCGGCTACGACAGCGTCACCAGCAGTTTCTTCGTGAACGACACCACCGCGGCCCTGAACGCCGCCGGGCTGGCGTTTTCGCCCCAGCATGGCAGCTTTCAACTGAAAACCGTGAACAGCGCCAGCGGCGCGGTGACCGTCTTCAACATGCCGATCGATCTCGATGGCCTCGGGACCGACACCTCGCTGGAGGATTTGCGGGCCGCTTTGGATGCGCTCGACAATGTCACCGCGGAGATCACATCCGACCGCCGGCTGAAGATTTCGGCGGACGACGGTTACGAGCTGCGGTTCGGCAACGACACGTCCGGCGCGCTGGCCGCGCTGGGAATCAACACGTTCTTCAGCGGCAGCAGTTCGGACGACATCGGCCTCAACCCGCTGATCGCCGCCGACCAGCGGTTGTTCGCGTCCGGCCGCGGCGGCGGGCCGTCCGACAACTCCAACGCCCTGGAGCTGGCCCAGATTCTGGACCGGCCGGTGGAGGCGCTGGGGGGGGTGAGCGTCGAGCAGTTCTACACCAACGTGGTGGGGACGGTGGCCCAGGCGGGGGCCGCCGAACAGGTGCTTGCCGACGGGGCGGCGAGCTTCCGCGATTCGCTGTTTGCCCAGCGCGAACAGCGGTCGGGGGTCAGCCTCGACGAAGAGGCCATCAAAGTGATGAGCCTGCAGCACAACTACCAGGCGGCGGCCCGGATCATCACGGCGATCGACGAGCTGTTGAGGACGCTGCTGCAGATCTGAACCACGTTCCCGGGACGAGACAGGTTCCCGGGACGAGACACGACTGAACTTCACTCATGCGGACTCACACCTTCACGCTGTCGCGGGTTCCCAACTCGCTGTCCATGCTGCGGACGGTGCAGGCGGTGTCGCGCTCGCAGACGCGCCTCAACCGGGTGCAGACGCAGTTGGCCACCGGCCAGCGGTTTGTGTTGCCGTCGGAGTCCCCCACGGCCGCCACGCAGTCGATCGCCCTGCAGAAGCTCGATGAGCGGGCCCTGGCGTTTCAGGGGAGCCTGCAGACCAACCTCGGATACCTCGCCGTCGCCGATCAGAGCCTGGCCACCATTTCGGACGCCTTGAACCAGGCCCGCGGACTGTTGCAGGCCGGCCTGGGCGATCAAGTGACGGATGAGGAACGTCAGGCGCTCGCCCTGGAAGTTGGCGCGCTCACCAGAACGATCATTCAGGCCGCGAACACCACCTACAACGGCCGGGCGCTGTTTGCGGGCTCCGAGTCCACCGCCGCCCCCTTTGAAGCGGTCGCCGGCGGCTTCATCCGCTACAACGGCAATGCGCAGAGCCTCTCCGGACTCGCCGATTTCGCCACGCTGGTCGACAGCGGCGTCGACGGCGTCAGCGGCCTGCAGGCCGTTTCATCGCCCGTGTCTTCCGACCTGAATCCGGTTCTGTCGCTCGACACCCGACTGGACCAGTTGCACCGCGGTCTGGGAACCGAGTTGGGCAGTCTGCGGGTCATTCTGGACGACGGCGTCAACGACGTCCGGCGCACGATCGATCTGACCGGCGCGGAGACCCTGCAGGACGTCAAGCTGCGGATCGAACAGGCGTTCGCCGCCGACCCCATCACCGTCACGGTGGACATCGACCCCGGAACGCAAAGCGGACTGCGGCTGACGCCGTCGGCAGGGACCGTCGAAGTTCGCGACCTGGAATCCAGCAACACGGCCCAGCAGTTGGGCATCCGCTCGGGACCGGCCGCAGTCCTCACTGGCAGCGACCTCGACCCGGCCCTGTCGCTGTTCACACCGGTGGCCGCGCTGAATGGGGGGCTGGGCATCGGCGCCACAGCAGGGACCGGTCTGCGGATTGAAAACGGCGGGCAGGTGTCGATTGTCGACCTCGACGGTGCGGTCACCGTGCAGGACGTGCTGAACCGCATCCGCGAGGCCGACCCCAACGTCATCGCCGACATCTCCGCCGACGGCCGCGGGATCGTCGTCAGCACCCGGCTCAGCGGCGCGGATTTCTCCATCGGCGAAAACGGAGGCACGGATGCCGCCGGATTGGGGCTGCGGACGTTCACCGCCAGCACCCGGTTGGACGACCTGAATCTGGGCACAGGAGTCCCTCGTGACGACCCGTCGCCGCTGACGATCCTCCGCCGCGACGGGAGCACGGCGACGGTCGATCTGTCGCAGGCGATGACGGTCCAGGATGTCCTCGATGCCATCAACGCGGTTGATCCCGGCAATCTGGTGGCCGGATTGAACGCCGTCGGGAACGGGATCTCGTTGCAGGACAACTCGGGCGTCGGCCCGCTGACGGTGGTCGAGAACAACTGGAGTCTGGATCTGGGACTGTCCGGAACCGACGACAACGGTCCCGCGGGGGTGCTCGCGGGGCGCGATGTGAATCCGCAGCAGGCGTTGGGGGGATTCAACGCCCTGGCGCGGCTGGAGGTCGCCATCCGCAACCGGGATGTGGCGTCGCTCGAGCGACTGGCGGGCGAACTGGAGGCGGCCTATACGCACGTCAATGTGGTTCGCGGGGAACTGGGGAACCATCAGCGGCAATTGGAGGCCATCGACAACACGCTGGCCGACCGACACGTCCAGATCAAGGAGCGGCTGTCGAGGTTTCTGGACGTGGACCTCGCAGAGACGATCACGGAATTCACGGCTCAGCAACAGGCCCTGCAGGCCTATCTGCAAATTGCCGCCGAGACGCTGCAGCTCTCGATCTTGCCCTTCCTGTAGCCACCCGGCCGCTGGGTGCGTGGTTTCGTAACGCCATTACAGGCAATGGTTTGTCGCTGGGGTCGGCTTCGGGTCAGCGAGCGCCGTCGCACGGTGCCAAGGAGCGGCCACTCCGCGGCGTCCCGCACGGCTGATCCGGGGGAGGCGGTCAAGGGGCGGGAAAATCGTGCCTGTGGTTGATCGCGTTTTACGGCCCCGCTATTCTGTGTGATTCCCGCGGAGCCGTGCTGGGAGCGGCGCGGGGAGCTTCTGTCCCGGAATCGCAGCCCTTGTCAGCGGTTCCGGCGGCCCCTTGTGAGGTGTCCCGTGACTGTTGGCCAGCGAACGACGTTTCTGAAATCCGCCGATGTTGCCGTCGCCGGCGCGGCGGCTCCCCAGTGGTTTGTCATCGACGCCGAAAATCAGGTCGTCGGCCGCCTGGCCACGCAGATTGCCACGGTGCTGATGGGCAAGCACAAGCCCAGCTACACCCCGCACGTCGACAGCGGCGACTACGTCGTCGTCGTCAATGCCGACAAGGTGAAGTTCGTCGGCAACGAGATGGTTCATCCGCGGCACAAGTACTACACGGACAAGATGGCCGAGAAGCGGTATTTTCGCCATTCGATGTTTCCGGGCGGGCTCAAGGAGATTCCCGCTGTGAACCTGTGGGACAAGTGTCCCACCGAGATTTTGCGGTTGGCCGTCAAGCGGATGTTGCCCAAGAACGCGCTGGCCCGGCACAAGCTGGAGGACAAGCTGAAGCTGTACGCCGGTCCGGACCATCCGCATCAGGCGCAGCAGCCGCAGGCGTTTCCGGAGCATTTGCTGCCGTAGTTCGGCCGTTCCTTTGCTCTCTGCCCCCATTGACCGACTGACAGGGTGACGTTTTCCATGAGCGATCCGGCAGATACCCCCGTCTCTGAACAACCTGCTGCTGCGATGCCGGAACTGACGTTCGGCGGTTCCGAAGCGGCGGCGTCCGAAGCGGCCGCCGCGGCCGTGGTCGAGCCGGCGCCGGTCATCGTCCGGGGCAAGCTGGACCGTTTCGGCACGGCGTGGGGCACCGGACGCCGGAAGACTTCGGTGGCCCGCGTGCAGGTGAAGGCCGGCAGCGGCAAGTTCCTGGTCAATGGCCGCCCGATGGAACAGTACTTCTGCGTCGAGCGGGATCGGCAGATGATCGAAGCCCCCCTGCGGGCCACGGAAAAGTTCGGAGCCGTCGACATCGCGGTCAACGTCGAGGGGGGCGGCACCACGGGACAGGCGGGGGCGATCGTCCTCGGCATTGCCCGGGCCCTGGAAGCCATGAATCCCAGCCTACACCAGACGCTGGGGGACAACGGTTTTCTGACCCGCGACAGCCGCATGGTGGAACGGAAGAAGTACGGCTACAAGAAGGCCCGCCGCAGCTTCCAGTTCTCGAAGCGCTGATCCGCGATCCGGGTTGCCCATCGTCGACATGCACCGCGCGCCCTGCCCGTCCGGCGGGGCGACGTCGTTTACCGACGCTCGCCGCACGGCTGTGCAGGGATCGAGAATTCACCCGGCCGGGAATTTCCGACGCTGGCCTCGTCCCGGTGCGACCGAAATAATAACCAGTCACCCACCCCCACCGAGCCGAACGGCAGAGACTGGTCATGAACGGCTCCGGCATCTTTCACCACCTGCTGCAGCCCGACCTGCGGGTCATGCTCGCCGAAAACGACGAGCTGGGGCTGCATGAGTTCGGCGAGTCGCTGAATCCCGTGGTGGTGGCGGAGGTGCTCGAGGGGTTGGATCCCACCGATGCCTGGCGCGTGCTCGATTCCTGCAGCATCGCCCGGCAGGCCGAGGTGTTCGAGTTCCTCGAGCCGCAGCAGCAGATGGAGCTGGTGCAGTCCGTGGACCGGAAGCACCTGTCGCAGCTCATCGAGGCCATGTCGGCCGACGACCGCGTGGACCTCCTGGAGCACATGGACGAAGACCAGGTCGAGCAGTTGCTCCCCCTGATCGCGCAGGCCGAACGGGACGAGATTCGCCGGCTGCTGTCGTACCCCGACGACTCCTGCGGCTCGATCATGACCACCGAGTACGCCTCGCTCCCGGAGAACATCATCGTCCGCGAGGCGCTCGACAAGCTCCGCCAGCAGGCCCCGGAACGGGAGACGATCTACTACATCTACATCGTCGACGAAGCCCGGCATCTGCACGGGGTGATCACGCTGCGGCAACTGATCCTGGCCCGGCCGACCACGCTGCTCGCCGACATCATGCGCCGGGAAATCGTGACCGTCCGCACCCACGACGAGCGCGACGACGCGGCTCGGCAACTGGCCCGGTTCGACTTGCTCGCGCTGCCGGTCGTCGATGAGGAAAACCGGCTGGTGGGGATCATCACGCACGACGACGTGCTCGACGTCGTGCAGGAGGAGGCCGAGGAGGACGCCTACCGGCAGTCCGCCATGGAGCCTCTGGAGAACAGCTACTTCTCGACGCCGCTGGTCACCATCGCCCGCAAGCGCGGGGTCTGGCTGTTCGTGCTGGCGCTGATGTCGCTGGGCACAGCGGCCGTCGCCAAGCTGTTCAAGGGGATTGAGGAGCGGCACGAGTGGATGACGTGGTTTCTGCCGCTGGTGCTGGCCAGCGGGGGGAACACCGGGTCGCAGTCGGCGACGCTGATTATCCGGGCGATGGGCCTGGGCGATCTGACGCGCCGCGAGCGGTGGCACGCGCTGCAGCGTGAGCTGCTGACCGGCGTGCTGCTCGGGTCCACGCTGGGCCTGATGATCTTTCTGTTGCTGTCCCCGTTGTTCGGCCGGACGCTGCTCGAAGCGGGCGTGGTGGGCTGCACGATCGGCGTGGTGGTGGCGATGGGCGCCTGCACGGGGGCCATGCTCCCCATGCTGTGCGAAGCGCTGGGCTGGGATCCCGCCGTGATGAGCAATCCGCTGATCGCGTCGTTCAGCGACACGTTTGCGACGGGGACGTACTTCATCGTCGCCCTGCTGGTGCTGGACCGCGTGCTGTTGTGACGTCGCCATCGGAAGCCCACGGATTGCAACCCGTGGGCGTCGCGCCATGACGGGTGCAGATCACCCAAACAGCTTCGTCACGGGCTTGCCGTCGTGGGCCACCTTGAAGGGCCGGCCGGAGCCGGAGAAGACTTCCTGGCCCAGCGGCAGCCCCAGCGCATGGGCGATGGTGGCGTTGAAGTCGGCGACGCTGGTGCCCTCGTCTTCGGGATGGTGGCCGTCCTTGTCGGACGCGCCCCACACCGCGCCCCCCCGGATGCCGCCGCCGGCCAGCATTCCCGCAAACACGCCGGGGTGATGGTCGCGGCCGCTGTTCTGGTTGATCTTCGGGGTGCGGCCGAATTCGGTCGCGACCACCACCAGCGTCTTGTCGAGCAGGCCCTTCGCCTGGAGGTCGCCCAGGAGCGCGGCGACGGCCTTGTCCATAATGCCAGCGGTGTTGCCGATCTTGTCGTAAATGTCGGTGTGCATGTCCCAGCCGCCGAACGTCACCTCGACGAACTTCACGTCATTCTCGATCAGCCGCCGAGCGAGGAGGCATCCCTGACCGAAGCGGTCCATGCCGTACTTCTCGCGGACCTCCTTCTTCTCCTGGTTGAGGTCGAAGGCCTTCAGGTCCTCGCTCCCCATCAAGGCCTCGGCCTGCTTGTAGAACTCGGAGTAGGCTTCGACCTGTTTCTGGGGGTATTTGCGGCGGAAGCTGGCGTCGAACTTGTCGATCAGTTCCAGCCGCTTCTCGAACGTGCCCCCCGTCAGGTATTCCGGTTGCCTGGTGTTCTGCAGTCCGGCGTTGGGGTCGCCGATGGGAATGGGGGTGTAGATCGGTTCCAGGAACCCGGCGCCGGGATGCCGGTTTTCGCCGCCGACGAGGACGTTGTCCGGCAGCGAGCGGTTCTTGCGGACTCCCTGCAGCTTCATGATCCAGGCCCCCATGCCCGGATGTCGGATCGAAGCGATCTCCTTGTAGCTGGTCCGCATGAAGTACCGGCCGCCGTCGTGGTCGGCGGTCTCGGTGTGCAGATTGCGGACGACGGCGAACTGGTCGCCGAGCTTGGCCAGTTCCGGCAGCCACTGGCCCAGCGACAGCCCGGAGGCTTTGGTCTGGATCGGCTTGGTCTCGGCCTCATTCTCGCGGCCGCCGCGGCAGTCAAACGTGTCCAGGTGGCTCATTGCCCCGGACATGAACAGGTAGATGACGTGCTCGGCCTGGCCAGGACCGGTCCGCTTCCCGCTGGCCGCCGCTTTCGCCGCCGGTTTCTTCTTGCCGTCCTGGGCGAGCGCCAGCGCGCCAGGCAAGACGGTCACGCCCAGCATCGACGCGGCCGTGTATTCGAGGAACGACCGGCGGGAGACGTCGTCGAGCGGTTTGCGGAGTTCGAACATGCGGTCTCTTTCCGGAGGAGAAAACCGGCGGGATGGAACCCGTCGGCTTCCGGTGCTGTGGGGTCGATGTTACTGCACGAACAGGAATTCGCGGGTGTTGACCAGCGCCCAGATGACGTTGCCGTAACCGGCGTTGCCGTTGGTCTTCACCTCTTCCATCGCGATGGCCTTTTCCTCGGCGGTCGGCCTCCGGGACAGGACGCTGAGGAAGATTACGGTGGTTTTGTCCTCGGTCTTCGAGCCGTCGTTGACCGTGCTGAACATCAGCGCCCGCGGATCGAGGATCATGTGCGTGATCGCGCCGTTGAACATCTGCAGCACTTGCGGGACCGACCCCTCGGTGGACGAGGCCTCGATCGACTCCCGGTCCGACTGGCCGAACTGCCGCAGGAAATGATTCGGGGGCATCGGACAGGGCAGCTCCGCGGCGCGGGCCAAGAGTTGTCCCTGATAGGTGAAGTTCTTGTCGCGGGCGTTGCGGTGCTTGGAGTCGGTGAGCTCGCGGAGCTCCTGATCCCGCTTGTAGATCTCTTCGGCCGACACCTTGGCCAGATCGACCCGCAACACATCGGCCTGTACGCGGGCCGGCTCGGCCTGGTAGTCGCTGAACACCGCCAGCGTGATGAACGAATCCCACACCTGTTCCGGCGTCATCCGCCGCAGGATCGGACCGGGAAAATGGTACTCCGATCCGCCGACGTACTGCTCGTGGCTGGCCTCGCGCTGATACGCCTCGGTGTTCAGCAGAATCCGCAGGTATTCCTTGACGTCGAACTTCACCCGGACCATCTCCTTGGTCAGGAAGTCCATCAGTTCCGGGTTCTCGGCGACCGTCTCGTCGTGCATGTCGTCGACCGGCTCGATCTGGCCGACGCCGAACAGCCGCTTCCACATCCGGTTGGCAATCGTTTTGGCGAACCGCGGATTCTCCGGCGACGTCAGCCATTTGGCGAACACCACCCGCGGGGAGTCCCCCTTGGACAGCGTGGGCTGCGGATCAAAGATCGTCCGCGGCGTGACCGGCGCCTTGGGTTTGGCGTCGTCGTACTGGTAATCGTGGGGCAGCGTCAGCTTCGCGTTGTTGTCGTAGACTTCGATCAGATTGCCGTTCAGGAACCGGTTGTACTTCCCGCCGCCGTCGAACTTGTCGTCGATCTTCTTCAGCTCCTCGCGCATCTTGTTGACCACGTTGCCGCCGCCGAACATCTTGTCCCCTGCGCCGCGGCGGTATGCCGTGCCGAACGTGTACGCGGCGACCTCGTAAAACTCCTTCCGCTTCCACTTGTCGAAGGGGTGGTCGTGGCACTGGGCGCAGCCGATCTGCGTTCCCAGGAAAATGCGAACGGTGTTGTTCATGGAGTCGAGCGGCATGCCCGAATCGCGCAGCAGATATCCCGTCGCCGGGTTTTCGAGATACTTTCCCTCCGCGGTGAGCATCTCGTAGACCCATTGGTCGAACGGCTTGTTGGTCTCGATGGACTCTTTGACCCACTCGTTGTACGGCCGACCGGGGGCGTTGTTCGTGACTTCCCGGTCGCGGAGGCGGAGGATATCGGCCCAGTAGTTGTAGAGGTGGCCGGCCGCTTCGGGGGTGTTGAGCAGCGTGTCGATCAGTTTCGTCCGCTTTTCGGGGTCTCGATTGTTCAGAAATGCCCGGGTCTGTTTGTAGGTGGGAATCGACCCGGTGATATCCAGGTACGCGCGGCGGACGAACTGCTCATCTGTGGTCTTCTCGTTCGGCGTGACTTTGTACTTCGCGTGGTTGGCCGCGACGTACTTGTCGATCATCTTCGCCGAGGCGAGCACCTGCGTCCGCGTGTTGGGATCGACCTTGGCGATGGTGATCTTGCGGGTGGGCACGGAGATGGGGGGCTCCGGCGGCTTTTTGGGGGCCGCCTTCTTTCGCTGCTGACCCTCAGCGATTCCCGTCAGGCCAAGGACGGCAACCCCCAGGCAGAGAACAAGCAGGTGGCGCCCCAACGGCGGCAGCAACGGTGGCATGGACCCCATCCCTCAGAGACATTTTCGGGCGTGCTCTCCCACGAACCATCCACGAGACCTGAATGTTCGCGGGCTTTCTGGAGTGGTCAGCTATTTTGGCGCTGGGAGTTCCCCTCGGCAATTGGGAGTCGGCCCGTCGAAAGTCAAATCGGCAAAACTGCAGCGGATAGAGGGGGGTGGTGCCGAGGCGGAAGTCGGCCTGGTTGCAGCCAATTGCTGACGAGAAACCCAGTCTGCCGCAGCGGGTTGCGTTGAACTCCCCCGCCGGGCGGTCTAGAATCCCCTGCGCAGCCGGTCCGGTTTGCCGCTCTCCGCTCGCCCGCCGGTGGTTGTGTCTCGCCCTGCAGGCTGCCTGCAACGGATTGAAATGACAGAGGTTGCGGGCTGAACCGGTGATCAAGCGGGGATGCTCCCGCTGCGGAATCGAAGACGATGGACGCGTTTCACGCCATCCTGCTTTATGCCGTGGTGCTGGTCGGTTTTGCCGCCACCAACCTGATTCTGACGCATTTGATCGGGCCCAAGAAGAAGACGCCCGTCAAGCAGATGCCTTACGAATCGGGCATGGACCCGGTGGGTGACGCGCGGCAGCCCTTCGACGTAAAGTTTTATCTGGTCGCGATTTTGTTCCTCGTGTTCGACGTGGAACTGCTGTTCCTGTACCCCTGGTCGGTCAGCGCCTATCTCGGCGAGGGGGGGATTCCCGTGGAGCTGCGGCCGACCGTCTTCGGCGTGATGCTGGTGTTCATGGCCACGCTGGCGATTGCCTACGTCTATGCCTGGCGGAAAGGGGTCTTCCAGTGGCGATGAAAGATGTTCCGGACAATGTGTTTATGACGACTTTGGACGCCGCGGCCAGTTGGGCCCGCTCCAACAGTCTGTGGCCCATGCCGTTCGCCACCGCCTGTTGTGGGATCGAACTGATGGCGACGGCATCGTCCCGGTTCGATCTGGCCCGGTTCGGGGCCGAGGTGATGCGGTTCAGCCCCCGGCAGTGCGACCTGCTGATCGTCGCCGGTCGCGTTGTCATGAAGATGCTCCCGGTCCTGCAGCGGATCTGGCTGCAAATGCCCGAGCCGAAATGGTGCATTTCGATGGGGGCCTGCGCCTGCTCCGGCGGCGTGTTCGACACCTATGCCGTGGTTCAAGGGGTGGATCGGTTCATCCCGGTCGACCTCTACGTCCCCGGCTGTCCGCCGCGACCCGAGCAGTTGCTGGCGGGGATCATCGAGCTGCAGAAGATGGTCCAGAAGACCGGCACGCTGAATGGGACGGAATTCACGAAGCGCACCGTCCCGACCGGCCCCAGGCCGTTCGAGCGCGACGAGCTGATTCGCATCCGCGAGGCGGGAGAGCAGTTGTCCGTGCTCAATTGAGTGTGAAGTCCCTGGTGTGTGGCAGGGTTGGTTGCGGCGATTGACGAGTGAAACGACTTGTGAAATCGAACGAATGATCCATCAGGAACTGCTCCGCAGTCGCTTCCCCGGCGTCGAGCTGGCGTTCAGCCAGTTTCGGGACAATCACCGCGTGGTTGTGCCCAGGGACCACCTTGTGGGTGTGCTGTCCTGCCTGAAGGCGGAAGGTGGGTTCGACCAGCTGGTCGAAATCACCGCGGTCGATTACCTCGAATACGAGCGGGCCGAACACCGCTTCGGCGTGGTCTATGTGCTGCTCAACACGGCCACGGGCGAGCGGGTGATCGTGAAGACGCATGTCGACGACCCGGAGCCCGCGCTGCCGTCGATGTTCCCGCTGTGGAAGTCCGCCGACTGGCTGGAGCGGGAGGTGTACGACATGTTCGGCATCTCCTTCACAGGGCATCCGGATCTGCGGCGGATTCTGATGCCCGACGAATTCACGGCCTTCCCCCTGCGGAAGGACTATCCGCTCAAGGGACGCGGCGAGCGGCACAACTTCCCGGTCATCACCCGCGCCGAAAGCTGAGTTTCCCGCTGATCCCGGCGCACCGGCTGGCAAGCCGCCGGGGATGGCTGACAGGACGCATCATGCCCTTTCAAGTGTCCGACCTCGCCGAACTCGAAGCTCCGGAGAAGGAGTATCTCTGGACGCTCAACTTCGGTCCGCAGCACCCCGCCACGCACACGACGCTGCGGCTGGTGCTGACGCTGGACGGCGAGCGGGTCGTCAACGCCGTCCCGCACATCGGGTATCTGCACAGCGGGTTTGAGAAGCTCGGCGAGCACCTGGATTTCAACCAGTACGTGACCATCGCCGACCGGATGAACTACCTGTCGCCGCTGGCGAATGAAATCGCCTGGCACCATGCCGTCGAGAAGCTGCTGGGGATTGAGCTCACGCCGCGCGGAAAGTACATCCGCACGATCTGCGCCGAGCTGATGCGGATGCACGATCACCTGCTCAATGTGGGGACGTGCGCGCTCGACCTCGGGGGGTTCACGGCGTTTTTGTACTGCTTCTACCAGCGCGAGAAGATTTACGACATCGTCGAGTATGCCTCCGGGCAGCGGTTTCACACCAGTTACACGCGCGTCGGCGGCGTGCTGTTTGACGTGAACCTGGCGTGGGTCGAGAAAGTCCGCGACTTCTGCCGGGGCTTCCGCGAGGTGCATGCGGAGGTCCACAAGCTGCTGACTCGCAATCGCATTTTCATCGAACGCGTGCAGGGCGTGGGGTACATGAGCCGGGAAGACGCCATCAACCTGGGGGTCACCGGCCCGTTGGCGCGGGCCAGCGGCGTGCTGCGCGACCTGCGCAAGGACGAACCCTATCTGGCCTATCCGGAGCTGGACTTCAGGGTGGTCGCCTCCAAGGGGGGGGACTGCTATGCCCGCTATCTCGTGCGGATGGAGGAACTGCTCGAAAGTCTGAAACTCATCGAACAGGCGATCGAGAACATCCCGGCCGGGCCGGTGAACGTCGATGCGGGAACCGGCGTGGTCATTCCCGCCAAGCCCGCGGTGTACCGCAGCATCGAGGGGCTGATCCAGCACTTTGAAGTCATCATGCCCAACCGGGGTTACGACACGCCCCGCGAGGAAATCTACGCCGCCACCGAGTCTCCCAACGGAGAATTGGGGTTCTACCTCGTCGGCGACGGCAGCACCCGCGCGTATCGGGCCCGTTGCCGGCCGCCCTCGTTTGTCCATTTTGCGATTTTCCCGCACCTCATCAAAGGCCACATGTTGAGCGACATCGTGGCGGTGCTGGGAAGTCTGAACATCATCGCTGCGGAGCTGGACCGGTAACGACCTCCTGCCGATGCCCGGAGGCGAACAGTCGAAGGGGAGCATCGCCGATCGGGACGGGTTTCGACGTCCTCATTGGATGCACGACCAATTCACCGAGGTAACGCATGTCCGTGTTGACCGAGCCGATGCGCGAGCAGATTCGGCAACTGTGCACGAAGTATCCCACCAGGCAGGCGGTGACGCTGCCCGCGCTGCATCTGGTGCAGGATGCGTTCCGGCACGTGTCGCTGGAGGCGATCAAGGAGATTGCGGCGCTGTTGGATCTGCACCCCGCGGAAGTGCACGACACGATGTCGTTCTACGGGTTCTTCCGGGACGAACAGCACCCGCTCGGCAAACACCGCGTGTGGGTCTGCCGCAGCATCAGTTGCGCCCTCCGCGGCGGGGAGGAGCTGCTGGCGCACCTGTGCGAGAAGTACCACGTGAAGCCGGGCGAAACGACGGAGGACGGCCGGGTGACGCTGGAGTTTGCCGAGTGCCTCGGCGCCTGCGAAGGGGCTCCGTGCATTCTGGTCGACGACAACTGCGAGATGAACGTCTCGCCGGAGAAGGCGGAGGAGATCATCGGGAAGCTGTGAATGGTCAGGAGTTCGGATGGAAAGCGTCGGTAAACCATGTTTGGGCGTGATGGCCGGTCCAAATGGGGCAGGAAAGTCCACTCTGAGCGAGGCACTTGTGGTGCGGGGTTTGGGGATCAAGACCTTCCTGAATGCTGACGTCATTGCCCGGGGCCTGAGTGCGTTTCAGCCAGAAGAAGTCGCCTGGCAGGCCAGCCAGGTGATGCTTCAGCAAATGCGGAAGCTGGCTGCCAGTCGCAGGAGCTTCGCATTTGAGACGACGCTGTCCGGCCGAACGCTTGCTCCGTGGTTTAAGGAACTTCGAGAGGCCGGATATGCGGTTTGCCTGTTTTATGTTTGGTTGAGCCATCCCGATCTGGCAGTCGCGCGAGTGGCTGCCGGGCGGCTGCCGGGGGGCATAGTATTCCAATCGATGATATTCGACGGAGATACGACCGCAGTGTCAAAAACCTGATAAGGCTGTATCTTCCCTTGGCCGATCACTGGGAGATTCTCGATAACTCGGGCGAAGATTTTTGCGTGGTGGCGTCTGGAAAGACACTGGAAAGTGTGGTCGTGCATGATCAGTCCCGTTGGGAACAAATCCAGCAGTGTGCTGGCCACTGAGGACATTGCCCAGCGCATGTCGGAACTGGTGGCCGATCCCAATCGAGTCTTGGGGCTTGTCGCCGAGTCCCTCGAAGCGGCTCGATCTTGGTATGAGTTTCGGGGCCAGAAGATGGCGGTTTGGCGAGAAGGGCGGATCCAGCACATTGATCCGAGAGACTTTCATCCCTGTGGAAGCGGCACGCCTCTGCCCCATTGATGAATTGAGATTCCAGGCTGTGCCAGGACAGCCACGTCAGGTGAATATCCCATGCCGAAGTTTGAACCCGTCCTCCTCGCCCGCGTGGGCAAGCCGGACAGTGCGAAGCTCGAGACCTACCGCCGCGACGGCGGCTACGAAGCGCTCCGCAAGGCGCTCGCCATGCCGCCGGAAGAAGTCACCAACGTCGTCAAGGAATCCGGCCTCCGGGGCCGCGGCGGCGCGGGCTTTCCCACCGGAGTGAAGTGGACGTTTCTGCCCAAGGGGCATCCGGGACCGATCTACCTGGCGATCAACGCCGACGAGTCCGAACCGGGGACGTTCAACAACCGGATCCTGATGGAGGAGGACCCCCATCAGATCATCGAAGGCATCATCATCTCGTGTTTCGCCATCAAGTCGAACACGTCGTATCTCTATCTCCGCTATGAGTACGGGAGGAGCTATCGCGTGCTCGATGCGGCGATCAGGGAGTGCTACGCCGCGGGAATCCTCGGCGACAACGTCCTCGGTTCCGGCTTCAAGTGCGACATCGTTCTGCACCGCGGGGCGGCCGCGTACATCTGCGGGGAAGAGACGGGGCTGATCGAAAGCCTGGAGGGGAAGCGCGCCTGGCCCCGGATCAAGCCGCCGTTTCCGGCCATCGAGGGACTGTTCCGCAAGCCGACCATCGTCAACAACATCGAGACGATGGCCTGCGTGAAGCACATCCTCGATCGCGGCGCGGCGTGGTTCAAGTCGATCGGCGTGCCGGCCGACCCGAACAACCCCCGCGACGCCGGCAGCTACGGACCGAAGCTGTACTGCCTGAGCGGGCATGTGAACAAGCCCGGCTGTTACGAGTTGCCGCTGGGGATCACCGCGCGGGAACTCATCGAGGAATACGGCGGCGGCGTTCCCAACGGCCGGCAGGTGAAGGCGGTCGTCCCCGGCGGCATCAGCATGGGCTTTCTATCGGCGAGCGAACTGGATACGCCCCTGGACTTCAACGGGCCGGGCAAGGTGGGCTGCCTGGGTCTGGGAACCGCGGCCGTCGTCGTCATCGACGACGCCACCAGCATGGTGGACGTGCTTTACAACTGCTGCCGCTTCTTCTCGCACGAGTCCTGCGGCCAATGCACCCCCTGCCGGGAGGGGACGGCGTGGATGACGAAGATCATGCACCGCATCCGCTCGGGCCAGGGAGAGCTGCGCGATCTGGACTTGCTGATGGAGGTGGCGGGGTCGATCGGCATCATCCCCGGCACAACCATCTGCGGCCTGTCCGACGGCGCCGCCTGGCCGGTGAAGAACGCGATCAAAAAGTTCCGCCCCGAATTTGAGGAATACATCCAGAGCAAGCGGTCGACGATCAAGCCGGCGGAATTGATCGGCGCGCATTAGTTGAGAGGGTTTCATGCCTCCCGGACCGGCCTACGAAATGATCATTTACTGGAGTACGGACGACGGCGCATTCATCGCCGAGGTTCCGGAACTCCCCGGGTGCGTTGCCGATGGTGCAACGTATGACGAGGCGGTGAAAGCGGCCCAGATCGCCATGCAGGAATGGATCGATCTGGCGGTCGAGCTGGGCCGCGAGATTCCCCAGCCGAAGGGCCGATTGTTGTTTGCCTGAGTCCCGGTCAATCATCCGGATGGATTCCATGCCCACCGTTTACATCAACGACCAGCCCGTCGAGATCGCCGCGGGCGAGAAGCTGAACTGCATCCAGGCGGCGCAGCGGGCCGGGGTCGAGGTCCCGCATTACTGCTGGCACCCGGCGCTCAGCGTTGTGGCCAGTTGCCGGATGTGTCTGGTCGAGGTCGGGGACAAGAAGCCCGACGGCACCGTGGCCATGCAGCCCAAGCTGTTTCCCGGCTGCCAGACGCCGGTGAAGGACGGCTCGGTCGTCATCACCAACAGTCAGAAGGTGCGCGACGCCCAAAAGGCCACGCTGGAATACCTGCTGCTCAACCATCCGCTGGATTGCCCGGTCTGCGACCAGGCGGGGGAATGCGGCCTGCAGGACTTCAGCTATCACTACGGCCGGGGCTACAGCCGGCTCAATGAGCCCAAGAACATCAAGCCGGACAAGGACTACATCGGCGACCAGATCACCCTGTTCACCGACCGCTGCATCATGTGCACCCGCTGCGTGCGGTTCACGCGGGAAATCAGCGGCACCGGCGAACTGCAGGTCATCAACCGGGGCACGCACGAAGAGATCGACATCTTCCCCGGCGAGCCGTGCAACAATGCGCTTGCCGGCAACGTGGTGGATTTGTGCCCGGTCGGCGCGCTGTGCAGCAAGGATTTCCTGTACAAGCAGCGCGTGTGGTGGCTCAAGGTGAAGAACAGCGTCTGCCCCGGCTGCAGCACGGGCTGCAGCATCACCGTCGAACAGAATCACGACACGCTGTACCGCCTGAAGCCCCGGTTCAACCCGCAGGCCCAGGGGCATTTCATGTGCGATGCGGGCCGTTTCGGCTGGAAGTACATCCGCTCCGATCGCCGGCTGAAGGCGCCGGTCCAGCGCCGCGGCGGACCGCTGGTGAGCACGCTGTGGGAGGACGTTCAGCCCGCGATGCTGGCGGAACTGGGCGACGTCATCAAGGCGGCCCCCGCGCGGTTTGCCGCCGTGATCTCGCCGTGGAACACCGTCGAGGAGGCGTATCTGCTGGCGAAACATCTGACGACGCTGTCGCCGGAGATCACGTTGGCGCTGGGTCCGGTGCGGACCGTCGGCGAGGACGACCAGTATCCCAAGTCGGTCACCGGCGCGCCGCCGAGCGACCCCAGGAACGTGCGGTTCACGATTCGGGCGGAGAAGGCCCCCAACCGCCGCGGTGTGGAACAGGTGCTCCGGCATTTCCAGGGGGAAGTGATCCCCTTCGAGACGCTGGCGCGGCGTGTTTCGCAGGGGGACTTCGACGGCCTTTATGTGCTCAACGGCGACCCGGAAGCCACGTTCCCCGCGGACTTCGTGCAGGCCGCGGCGAAGCTCAAGCTGCTCATCGTGCAGGATCTGCTGCAGTCGCCGCTGTCCGACGCGGCCCACTTTGTCCTGGCGGGCTCCGCATGGGCGGAGAAGGACGGCACGTTCGTGAATCACGCGGGGCTGGCCCAGGCGATTTTCCGGGGGCTGCGGGGTCCGGACGAGGCCCGTCCCGATGGCCGCATCCTGTGGGAACTGTCCGGCCGGGGGGGGCTGTTCCGGGCGGCGACGGTGCGGCAGGAGATCGCGGGGGAGATCAGGACGTTCGCGCCGCTGATCCTCGGCGACCTGGGAGAGCATGGCGTGTCCCTCACAACGAACGCCGTGCCGGACGCAGCACCGACGTTGCAATCGGCGTGATGCAGGACGGGAATCACTCGTATCAATCGCTCATGAGTGTGACTTCACAAGGAATGCTTCCGTGATGGAGTGGCTGGAACACCCGCTGGTGATGGCGGGCGTCACCATCGTGGCGGTGCTGGGGGGCGTGCTGGGCGCCTGCTCCTATCTGATCCTGCTGGAGCGGAAGCTCTCGGCGTGGATGCAGGATCGCGTGGGTCCCAACCGCGTGGGACCGGCGGGGCTGTTGCAGCCCATTGCCGACGGAGCCAAGTTCCTCCTCAAGGAGGATGTGATCCCGGACCACGTCAACAAGTTCCTGTACCTGCTGGCGCCGTGCATTGCGGTGTTCACCACGATGATGGCGTTCGCCGTGGTCCCGTTCGGCCCGGTGTCGCACGAGCCGGGCGCGTTTCCGTTCATCATTGCGCCGAACGTCGATCTGGGGATTGTGTTCATCTTCGCGATCGGCAGCCTGTCGGTGTATTCGATCATTCTGGGCGGCTGGGCGTCGAACAACAAATACAGCGCACTCGGTTCGCTGCGGGCCAGCGCCCAGGTCGTGAGTTATGAGATTCCGCTGGGGATGTCGGTGGTGGGCATCGCGCTGCTCAACCACACCATGAGCCTGGAAAAGATTCTGCTGTACCAGGCCGAACAGGGCATTGTCGGGTGGAACGTCTGGTACCAGCCGGTGGCCTGCCTGATCTTCTTCATTGCCGCGCTGGCGGAATCGAACCGGCTGCCGTTCGACCTGACCGAATGCGAGCAGGAACTGGTGGGGGGGTTCCACACGGAGTACTCGGCGATGAAGTTCGCCATGTTCTTCCTGGGAGAGTACACGCACGTCATCACGATCAGCTTTCTGACGAGCGTGCTGTTCTTCGGGGGCTGGCAGTTCCCGGGGATCGCGGAGGCGGGGAGTCCGTGGTTCCTGAAGTTCGGCGTGATCTGCCTGAAGGCGCTGGCGGTGATTGTCCTGGTGCAGATGCTGCGGTGGACGATCCCCCGGTTCCGGTTCGACCAGTTGATGGGCCTGGCGTGGAAGGTGCTCATTCCGCTGGCGACGGTGAACGTGGTGCTGGTGATGTGCGTACTGGAGTTCGGCCTGTCGCGGCTGTGGTTGTTCCCGTTGTCGCTGGGGCTGTTTGCGGCCGCGGGTCTGATGGGCACGCAGCCGGGAAGCGGCCGGCGGGCGGCGGCGCCTGTGGCGGTGCCGGTCGGACATCACTAATGAGGAAATGAAATCACGGTCCGGGGATTGCCCTTCCTGGCCTTCCGAATGCAGATTGCGAGTGTGAATCATGCCGATTTCCGCAGCCGACGTGACGTGGGTGGAAGAGCCCCCGATGAATTTCTGGGAGGCGACGTTCCTGCCGGCGATCTTCCAGGGTCTGTCGGTGACCGCCAGCCACATCGACGGGGCGTCGGTGACCGAACAGTACCCGGAGCAGAAGCCCGATTTGCCGATGAACTACCGGGGGGTGCATCGGCTGAATCGGGATGAGCAGGGGCGGGTGAAGTGCGTGGCCTGCATGATGTGCGCGACGGCGTGCCCGGCGCGGTGCATCACCATTGAAGCCGCCGAGGCGCCAAAGACCGACCCGCTGTGGGACGGCCGCGACAAGTATCCGGCGAGCTTTGTGCTGGACGAGCTCAAGTGCATCTACTGCGGGATGTGCGAAGAGGCGTGTCCCTGCGACGCCATCGAACTGACGCACATCTACGATGTGACCGGCTTCTCCCGCGAGGAGATGCTGTTCAACAAGGAGAAGCTGCTGAAAGTCTTCGATGAAACCAAGGACTGCCCGAAAGATCCGGTGCGGACGCACCGCGGACGCCTGAGCGGCACGTCCGAGTTCGACCGGTTGCCGCCGCTGGCGCCGGCGACGTCGGTGAACCCGGACGACCGGGCCGCCAAGGCCCTCAGTCCGGGAGTGATTTCGTAAACCGCAGCCAATGGGTGAGCGGTTTGCGGGGAAGTCGGCGGCTTTGACGTTGACCCGACCCAAACGGTACAAACTGGGCGAAAATCCGGCGATTTTCCGTCGGCGAGCCCGGTTAGAAAGTCCACGAGTCTGATGAATTCCCTGCTGCTGCAAGCGGGCGTGCTGGCCCCGTCCGTTCTGGGCGCCATCGCCATCTGGGCGCTGCTGCCGCGCGAGGGCCACCGCGCCTGGGTGATTGGCGGGATGTGCGGGCTGACGGCGCTGCTGTCCGTCCTGGGCCGGCTGGCCCCGCCGACCGGCGAGTGGCTGCGCGACGGCCTGTTCTACCTGTTCGCCTCCGGCGCGGTGATCAGCGGCGCGATGATGATCACCGACCGCAACCCGGTGTATGCCGCCTTATGGTTTGCACTGGTGACGCTCAGCACGTGCGGGTTGTTCCTGCTGAACTCGGCCCCGTTTCTGTCTGCGGCGACGGTCATCGTGTATGCGGGGGCCATCGTGGTGACGTTCGTGTTCGTCATCATGCTGGCGCAACAGGGGGGCGGCGCCGGGTATGACCGCAAGGCTTACCAGCCGGTGCTGGGGACGGTGGGGGGCTTCCTGCTGTTGGGGGCGTTGCTGTACACGCTGCAGCATTGGGGCGGGAACGAACGCCGGTCGGGCGAATACCGGCCGGCCGCCGTGGCCTTCGTCAAGCCGCCCGCGGACGTCGCCGCCAATCCGCTCAGCGTGCCGCGCGACGGCGATCTGGGATCGCTGCACGGCATCGGCCGGTCGCTGTTTGGGGATTACTTGTATGCGGTGGAACTGGCGGGCACGGTGCTGCTCGTCGCCACGATTGGAGCGATCGCCCTCGCTCCGCGGAGGGCGCAGGGAACCCTATGATCGAAGTGCAAGGCCAGCTGGTGGTCGGCGCGGTGCTGTTTGCGCTGGGGGCCATCGGCTTCCTCACCCGCCGCAACCTGATTCTGATGATGCTCTCCGCGGAGATGATGTTCCACGGGGTGGCCATCAATCTCACCGCGTTCGGGGCGTATCACCAGAACGCCTCCGGGCAGGTGTTCACCATTTTCGTGCTGACGATCGCGGCGTGCGAAGCGGGGCTGGCGCTCGCGCTGATTCTCACGCTGTACCAGCGGCGGAAATCGCTGGACGTGCAGTTGTGGGGCAACCTCGGCGAAGCGGACCTGCCCCGGCTGGTCGACGAGCCGGCCCCGCCGTCAGAGCCGCCCCCCACGACCGAACTGCCGCATCTGACCCCCGCCGGCCGGATGCCGGCCCCCCCGCGGCAACTGACCAAGATTTGACGCTTTGCCTTGGCCTTTCCTGACACCTGACACCTGACACCTGATCCCTCGCCGAGACATTCCGTGTTCGACTGGCTCAACGACAACGTGATCTGGCTGATTCCTGCGGCGCCCCTGCTGGCCTGCCTGTGGATCGTCGTCGCCGGGCAATTCTTCCGGCGGGACAAGGCGCATCGGCCGGTGGTGCTGGCGCTGACCGTGTCGTGTCTCGCCGCGCTGTACCTGATGTTCGCGGTCGTGCCCAAGACGTTTGATGTCAAGGCGGAGGCCTCGTCGGCCGCGCAGCTGGCGGCCGCGATGGGGCCTGCCGAAACCGCGGACGAGCACGGGCTGGCGCCGGGCCCGGTCGGGGGAGCGGTGACATTCGTGGTATACGATTGGATCCGCGTCGGCATGATGCAGATCCCCGTGGTGCTGCGGGCCGACGCCATGGCCGCCCTGATGCTGGTGATGGTCACGTCCGTCAGCCTGCTGGTGGCGATTTTCGCGTCGGGCTACATGCACGGCGATCCGGGCTATCCGCGGTTTTTCGCGGCGATCGCGTTGTTCGTGTTTTCCATGTGCATGCTCGTGCTGGCCGGCAACTTCCTGCTGCTGTTCGTGTTCTGGGAGGCGGTCGGCCTGTGCAGCTACCTGCTGATTGGCTTCTGGTTCCGCAAGCCCAGTGCAGCCGCCGCGGCGAAGAAGGCCTTCGTGGTCAACCGCATCGGCGATTTCGGCCTGATGCTGGGGATCTTTCTGACCTGGACCACGTTCGGCACGCTCGATTTTGCCTCGCTGTTGCAGGCCGACGGCATGATCCGCTCGGTGCTGGACACCCGGCCCGAGATCATGACCACGATCTGTCTGCTGCTGTTCGTCGGCGCGGTGGGCAAGTCGGCGCAGTTTCCGCTGCACGTCTGGCTGCCCGACGCGATGGAAGGCCCCACCCCCGTCAGCGCGCTGATTCACGCGGCGACGATGGTGACTGCCGGCGTGTACCTCGTGGCCCGCTGCACGCCGTTCTTCGTCCACGCGCCAACGGCGCAACTGGTGGTGTCCGGGATTGGCGCGGCGACGGCGCTGATTGCGGCCATCACCGCCCTCACGCAGTACGATCTGAAGCGCGTGCTGGCGTACTCGACGGTCAGCCAGCTCGGCTACATGTTCATGTCGCTGGGGGCGGCGGCCGCTGATCCCGAGCATCTGACGCAGCACGCCGTGACGTTCGCGATGTTCCACATGTTCACGCACGCCTTCTTCAAGGCGGTGCTGTTTCTGTCCGCCGGAAGCGTGATGCACGCGATGGGGGACGTGATCGACATGCGGCGGTTCAGCGGCCTGAAAGACGCGCTGCCGATCACGCACCGCACGTTCCTCGCGGGCGCCCTCGCGCTGGCCGGATTCCCGCTGCTGGCGGGATTCTGGAGCAAGGACGAGGTCATCAGCGTGCTGCATGCGGCCAGCGGGTCGGAGGTGCATGGCGGATACTTTGCGATCATCCTGGGCGTGGCGCTGCTCACGTCGCTGCTGACGGCGTTCTACACGTTCCGGGCCTATTTTCTGACGTTCCACGGACCGGAGCGGTTCCCGGAAGAGGCCGGGCATCACCCGCACGACGCGCCGCCGGCGATGGCCGGGCCGTTGTACGTGCTGGCGATTTGTGCGGTGTTCATCGGGCTCGTCACCGGTCCGACGCATTTCTATGCCCACTACCTGCACCACACGCCGGGGCTGCCCGGGGCGCCGGCGCATCACATCGACTGGCTGATGATGGGGGTCAGCATCGTGCTCGCGCTGGCGGGGATTGCCGGGGCGTGGCTGGTGTACGGTCGCGGCGCGGTGGCCCCCGCGCCGGACGCTCCGCTTGGTCCGCTGCAGGCGGTGTCCTACAACGGACTGTATCTGGACCAGTTGTATGCCGCGGTGGTGGTCCGGCCGCTGGAGATGCTGGCTTTGCTGTCCGAGGAGTTCGACCGCGGGGTGATCGACCGCATCGTGGATGCGGCGGGTTTGATTCCGAACGTGGTCGGTTCCGTGCTCAGGCCGTTCCAGAACGGACTGGTGCAGCAATATGCATTCGTGATGCTGCTGGGCGTGGCGGCGTGCCTGTTGTGGATGCTGCAGTCGTTTGCCGGATAACGAAGCCCACGGGGTGCAACCCGTGGGTTTCCGAAATGGGATAATGAGTCAGTCATGTCCATTCTGCTCGTGATCACGATTCTGTTGCCGCTGGCGGCCGCGGTGCTGCTGCTGCTGCTCGACCCGAAGGCGACGGCGGAGCGGGCGCGCTGGGCGGCGCTGCTGGCGACGCTGGCCACGGCCGGAGTGTCGTGGGGGCTGGCCTCGCAGTTCACGGCGCTGGAAGAGATTCCCCGCGGAACCCGCGGGATCATCGAGCCCCGGCTGGAGCTCCGTCAGCCGTGGTTGACGCTGGGGACGAACGCCGCCGGCGAGCCGGTGCAGTTGGAGTTCTACTTGGGGATCGATGGCATCAGCCTGTCGCTGATCCTGCTGACGACGCTGCTGTGCATTTCGGCGGTGCTGGTGTCGTGGACGGCGATCACCGAGCGGGCCGCCGAATTCTATGCCAGCCTGCTGATCCTCGAGACGGGGCTGATCGGGGTGTTCTGCGCCTTCGATCTGCTGCTGTTCTACGTGTTCTTCGAGTTCACGCTGATCCCGCTGTATTTCCTGGTGGGCCTGTGGGGCGGACCGCTGCGGAAGTTCGCGGCGGGCAAGTTCTTCATCTACACGCTGGCCGGCAGTCTGATCACCCTGCTGGGGCTGGTGTCGCTGGTGGTCACGGTCTGCAGCCAGACCGGGCTGACGACGCCGTTCTCCATTCCCGACCTGGCGGCGGCGCTCAAGGAGAACCCGCTCCCGGCGGACGTGCAGGCGTCGCTGTTCCTGGCGATTGCCGCGGGATTCATGGTCAAGGTGCCGCTGTTCCCGTTCCACACCTGGTTGCCGCTCGCGCACGTGGAGGCCCCGACGGCGGGCTCGGTGCTGCTGGCGGGGGTGCTGCTGAAGCTCGGCTCGTACGGGTTTTTGCGGCTGTGTCTGCCGCTGTTGCCGGCGGGCTGCGCGAGCACGGGCGTCCCCCTGATCGCCGCGCTGTCGGTCATCGGCATTCTGTACGGATCGTTCTGCGCCCTGGCGCAGCACGACATCAAGAAGCTGGTGGCCTACAGTTCGGTGGCGCACCTGGGCTTTTGCATGCTGGGGCTGTTCGCCTTGAATGCGGAGGGCATCACCGGCGGCGTGCTGCAGATGATCAATCACGGGCTGTCGACCGGGGCTTTGTTCTGCCTGGTGGGCATGTTCTACGAGCGCTACCACACCCGCATGGTGGGGGACCTGGGCGGGTTGGCCTCCAAGCTGCCCAGGCTGGGCGTGCTGATGGTGTTCATCGCCTTCGCCAGCATCGGGCTGCCGGGGCTGAACGGATTCGTGGGGGAAATGCTGTCGCTGGCGGGGATGTTCAAGGTGCAGACGCCGTACTTCAACGGCATGACCTATGCCGCGCTGGGAGCGCTGGGGGTGGTGCTGGGGGCGTGGTATCTGTTGGGAATGCTGCAGCAGGCGTTCTTCGGGCCGCTGAAGGAGCCGCATCACGACGGCCATCCGCCGCACGACATTGCCGACCTCAACGCCCGGGAGGTGCTCACGCTGGCGCCGCTGGCGGCGATGTGCCTGTATCTCGGATTGTTTCCGCAGACCTTGATCGACTTGATCGGCCCCGACGTGGAGGGGGTGGCCCGGCTGTATCGTCAGCCGGCGGTCGCCGCCACCGTGGCCCTGGGTGATGAGACCCTGCCGTGACGATGGCTATCGAACAGTTGAACGGCGCGCTGGCGCTGATCGTGCCGGATGTCATCCTGCTGGCGACGATGTGCCTGATGTTCTTCGCCGCTCCGTTCCTGGTGAACGAACGGGGGGAGGCCGCGGCGGGTCTGCGCGACCGCTGGGGCTGGCTGTCGGTCATCGGTCTGGTGACGGCGGGCTACCTGTGGTGGCTCAGCACGCCGCAGCCGGTGACGACTGGACCGTTCCGGCTGGATGAGCTGGCGTGGTACGTGCGGGGGCTGAGTCTTGCCACCGGCCTGGTGTTGGCGCTGATGACCTGGCAGCAGGCCGACGACGCCCGCGCGGCGGAGACCCAGGCGTGCCTGCTGGCGATCGTCGCCGGGGTGAACCTCGTCGCCGCGGCCAACGATCTGATCGGGCTGTTCGTGGCCCTGGAACTGATCAGCATTCCCACGTACCTGTTCCTGCTCATGCCCCGCCGCGACGCCCCGGCCCAGGAAGCGACAATGAAATACTTCCTGCTGAGCGTGCTGTCGTCGGCGTTCCTGCTGTTCGGTTTGAGCTACCTGTATGGAGCCACCGGCACCACCAACCTGGTGGCGATCTACGCGGCGCTGGAGAACGGCTCGGCGGAGTCGATGCCACTGGTGCTGGGGGTCTCCGTGGTGATGGTGGTGGCCGGGCTGAGTTTCCGGCTGACGGCGGTCCCGTTCCACTTTTATGCCCCGGACGTGTTCCAGGGGGCGCCGAATTCGGCGGCGGCGATGCTGTCGGTGGTGCCGAAGGTCGCCGGGTTCGTGGCGCTGTACCGCCTGCTGGCCTGGCCGCTGGAAGCCGAGGGCTGGACGCTGGCGGGGTTCGCCGAGCCTTTGCTGTGGTGGATCGCGGTGATCACGATGTTCGTCGGCAACCTGCTGGCGCTGCTGCAGACCGACGTGCGGCGGCTGCTGGCGTTCTCCAGCGTGTCGCACGCGGGATACATGCTGGTGGGTTTTGTGGTGGCCGGCAGCACGACCTCGTCGATCGACGGCTTCAAGGCGGTGCTGTTTTATCTCGCGGTGTATGGGGCGATGACGCTGGGTGCGTTCGCGGTGCTGGCGGCGCTCGGCCGGCCGGACCGGCGGGTGTCGACGCTGTCGGACCTGCAGGGTTTGAGCCGCGTCCGGCCCGGAATGGCGATCGTGCTCACCGTGTTCCTGTTCAGCCTGACGGG